>Ga0209307_1002181_pt1 | contig 11834 bp, 9 predicted proteins | sample COGITO_mtgs_1105_FD_185519 | JGI IMG/M metagenome (GOLD analysis project Ga0209307, IMG submission 185519) | Pelagic marine microbial communities from North Sea - COGITO_mtgs_110530 (SPAdes) (version 2) | ecosystem: Environmental > Aquatic > Marine > Epipelagic ...
GCTGGTGATATCAATGACTGTTGTTCAATTTCGCTTTATCGAGAAAAGGGTTCAGTACTAATGGTCGAAAACCGTCCCCTTTTAAACTTTGCAACCCATGCCATACTATTTCTTGGGGTCGCCATTGTGGCGTTGCCAATATGGATTACATTCGTGGCCGCCACCCATGACGAGGTGCGTATGATGCAGGGTCCGATCCCGGTTTTGCCCGGATCTTATTTTTGGGCAAACCTCAAACAGACGTTTTGGGGCAGCGGTTTGGAGGGTACTCAAATAACGCCGGTTTGGCGGATGCTGTTCAATTCTCTGGTGATGGCGCTGATGATTGCTGGCGGGAAGATCACGATCTCACTACTGTCTGCCTTTGCTATTGTTTATTTTAAATTCCCATTTCGCATGGTCTTTTTCTGGATGATATTTGTCACCCTTATGTTGCCGGTGGAAGTGCGGATCATCCCGACCTATGAGGTGGTTGCCAGTCTTGGAATGCTTAATTCGTATTGGGGGTTGACGGTGCCTCTGATTGCCTCTGCTACTGCCACATTTATGTTTCGGCAGGTTTTTCTGACAGTATCGGATGAAATGTTAGAAAGTGCGCGGATGGATGGCGCAACGCCGATGCAGTTTTTCTGGGATATCTTGCTACCATTATCGCGCACTAATATTGCAGCGCTGTTTGTAATTTTATTCATCTATGGCTGGAACCAATATCTTTGGCCTCTGCTGATTACCACGGACGGTGATATGACGACGATCGTCATCAGTATCAAACAAATGCTCGAGGCGGCTGAGCAATCGCCACAATGGAATATCATCATGATGACGGCATTGCTGGCAATGCTGCCGCCAATATTTGTGGTCATCACGATGCAAAAGCTCTTTGTGCAAGGCTTGACTGAAACCGATAAATAGGAAGACGCGTATGGCCAAAATAACACTAGATCAGCTGAGCAAATCCTATGGGAGCACAGAAGTCCTGCACCATATAAATGGTGATATCGATGATGGCAGCCTGGTTGTTATCGTTGGGCCTTCGGGCTGTGGTAAATCAACTCTTTTACGGATGATTGCCGGATTGGAGACGGTCACCTCAGGTCAGATCACCATTGGGGGGGGCGTGGTCAACGATTTGGAGCCCGCCGAGCGCGATATCGCGATGGTGTTTCAGAACTATGCGTTATACCCGCATATGTCGGTACGTAAAAACATGGCCTACAGCCTGAAAATCCGCAAAATCCCACAGTCAGAAATAGACCGCAGGGTAGAGGAGGCCGCCGAAATACTCGAATTGTCGCCATTTCTTGAACGCAAACCCAGACAATTGTCAGGTGGTCAGCGTCAACGGGTTGCGATGGGGCGTGCGATTGTCCGCGATCCGCAAGTATTTTTATTCGACGAACCGCTCTCGAACTTGGACGCCAAGCTTCGGGTGCAAATGCGTCTCGAAATCCGCAAATTACAAAAACGTCTCGGTGTTACCTCGATCTATGTCACACATGATCAAGTAGAGGCGATGACATTGGGTGACCGGCTTATGGTCTTGAATGCAGGCAGGGTTGAGCAGTTTGATACGCCAATTGCTTTATATGAGAGACCGGCCTCAATGTTTGTTGCGGGATTTATTGGCAGCCCGGCGATGAATTTTCTACCTGCAACCATCGAAAATGGTGCGCTGACGTTGGAAAATAAAACCGTACTGCCGGGCCCAACTGTGGCGGCTGGGGCTGTTATTATCGGGATACGGCCAGAACATCTGGTGCAGCGCCCGGATGGCCCTTTGGCGGTGCGCATCGAGATGTTAGAACATCTTGGCGCCAATACGCTTGTGCACGGGGTGCTTGAGGGCACCACGACCCCGATCGTGGTGAGCATCGACGGATTGCAGACACTGCCCACAAATGCAATTTTGTGTTTTGCCCCTAAAGAAGGTCAAATTCACATGTTTGACCGGCAAACCGAGGTGCGGTTACCCGTATGAGAGATCTCGATACTTTATCGCCTTTGCGCCGGGCTCCGGGCGTGATAAGAATTCATGGCCATCGGGCGGCGCGGGGGGTGCTGCCGGAAAACACGATGATCGGGTTTCGCCATACTCTGGACATCGGTCTCAAGGTGGTGGAGCTTGATGTCCTTATCACCGCAGATGGCGTGCCTGTGGTCACCCATTATCCAAGACTAATGGCCGCCGCCACGCGGGATAAAAACGGCCGGTGGTTGCCCGAGGACAGTCCGTTAATTTACGCGATGAGCTTTAATACTTTACAAGAGTTTGATGTTGGCGGTCTGCGCGCCAGCACCGACTATGGTGAAAAATATCCCGATCAGGCCTTTTTGACCGGTGTCCGCGTTCCAAGTCTCGCGCAGGTGGCGGCGCTGATAAAGGAACCGGAGTTTGAAGATGTCTGGCTGAATCTCGAAATCAAAAGTACCCCTGAGGCACCTGAAAACACCCCGCCGCTGCCTGATCTGGTGTCGAGTGTCTTGCACACCCTCATTGATCAGCAAGTAACTGACCGGGTTTTCATCCAGTCCTTTGATTGGCGGGTTCTGTCAGAGCTGCAACGTCAGATGCCGGATATGCCCCGATCCTATCTGAGTTATGATCACCGTGAACACCCCACGATGGTCGTCAATATATATGAGGGGTCAATCTGGATGGATGGTGTGTCTTTAGCGGCTCATGACGGCGCGCTCCCACAGGCGATTGCATCGCTCGGGGGTCAGATTTGGTCGCCTTATTTCAAAGACATCACCCCTGCCAGACTTGCGCAAGCGCATGAGGCGGGTTTGATTGTAAATGCCTGGACGGTGAACGATACCAGAGATATCCACCGGATGATTGAACTTGGCGTGGACGGGATCATTACAGATTATCCTGCCCGTGTGCAGCGGTGTTTAATGGCTTGTGGATTGTCCTGGACATAAACGTCCTTGGACAGCTCGGGTAAACAGGCTTGCTTATCGAAAACCCGAGGGCATATCACCCCCGATGTGCACGTTATTGCATCCTCTATGTCGTTGTTTTTTCGACGTGATGTGGAGGTGTGATTGGCAAACAATCATTATCGGGGTGGCCGCACACACGGCAAAAAGGCTATTGTAAGACCCCGGGAAGCCAGGTCGCAGCGGCGGGAAACAAAATCATCAAGATACCATATAATATGCCCACACCTACAAAAAGCGGCACTTCCTTGAATGCTCTGGCGGGATCTTCACGAATAACACCAGCAGCTGTATAGACCCCGACGCACACGGGTGGTGTGATCATACCAATCCCGGCAAATGCGACAAATACTACATATAAATGCAGCAGGTTCTGGTTGAGAGAGGTGATAATAGCTGCGAAAATCGGAACAGTGAGATAAAACACTGGGACAATTTCGATGAAGGTGCCCAAGACCAGACAAATGATGGCCAAAGCGGTCCAGAAAAAATATATTCCAACGCCAATTTCAGTGAAATACTGGATTATTTTCTGTGGAAGTTGCGAATAAGTCAAAACGACGCTGAGAAAGGTCGCCATGGCAATGATCGCAAATATCACCGCAGTGATTGCAGCGGTTTCTTTCAAACAACTCAACAAACCTGAAAAGGTTAACTCCCGGTAAATGGCGAAACCCATAAATAGGGCCCATAAACCGGCGATTGCAGCTGATTCAGAGGGTGTTAACAAGCCCGCATAGATTCCACCAAGGATAATGCCGGGCGTGATTAAAGCTGGCAGTGCATTTTTGCCTGCCTGCCATCTTTCGGCGGCGCTGGCCTTTGAAGTGCCGGGTATATTTCGGCATTTAACGATCACAATTATGATCATGAATAACAATAAGATAAAGCCTGGAACAACCCCGGCTGCAAAGGTTTGGGACACGGGAACATTGGTCAGTGCGCTGAATAAAATAGCCGCGTTTGAGGGCGGTATTAAGGCTTCAAGCAGGGCGGCAGACGCCGCCAGAACCACCACAAAAGGCTTTGGGTACCCGGCCTCAATCATCTTTGGCATCATGATGGTGCCGACAGCGGTGATTGCCGCCAGAATTGAGCCACAGAAAGCGGCAAAAAAACCCATCGAGATCACCATCGCAATGCCAAGCCCACCCCGCCAGTGGCCAACCAAAGTTGTGGCGAAATGGACCAAACGCGACGCAGCGCCCCCTTTCAACATTGCCATTCCGGCAAAGATGAACAGCGGCACCGCAATCAGAACATGCTTTGTCAATGCGCCAAAAGACACTTGGACCAGTACGGACCAAGGCAGGTTCAAACCGCCGATGGCGGCGACGGAACTGCCGAGGCCAAACACCAGAAATATTGGAACGGACCCGATCAGCAGTATCAGCGAAAGGGAAAAAGCCAGTATGTACATTATTCGGATTCCAGTTCTTGTGGACTGCGATCCGTCACGGCATCGATCAGTAGCTCAAGGGCAAACGAGCCCATGATTGCAAATCCAACTGGAAACGACAGATACATCCACCAAATTGGCAAATCGATTTCCAACTCCATCAGTTGTCCCAATCGAAAATAGAGTTGCGTTGCCTCTAGACCGGCTTTGAAAAATATCATGGCAGCAAGCAGAGCGACGCCGTTGATGAATATCTTTAAAAAATAAAGTTGTTTTCTGGACAGAACGGAGGAGAGGAAATCAACCTGAATATGACTGCCCTGCTTGAACAGAGGGCCAAGCAGGGGAAACACCAGCCAACAGACCAGAACGGGCGGCAATTCAATCAGCCAGTCATAGCCCGTCCCGGAGATAAAGCGGGTTATGGCGCTGAGACTGAGCGCCATAACCATGATTGTGACAATAGTCATTGCGACCGCGAAAGAGAGTTTGAACAAAGCCCGGTTCAGCAGGCGCAAAAGCGACATGGTCGATCCTTTATGGCCAGATTGGCAGGTGTACAGATAGGCAGGTATTTTCCTACTGCTGCGCGAAGGCCTCTGCTGCGAGCAAGACATCTTTATCAAACATATCTGCCATAGCCGGCATCACTTTGTCTGCCATCATGGCGTTGAACTTTGCTTTCTCTTCGCCGGAAAGTGTCGTGACTACGCCACCGCGTTCGACAAATTTCGTCAATGTGCTTTCGCCAGCATTCAGGATCGTATTTGTTGCCAATGTACCCACTTCGGCCCCGACTTCCATCACGATGTCCTGCAAGTCTTTTGGCAGCGAATTGAACCAATCTTGGTTGGCCATAATATATGCATCGGCAAAATACTGATATGGTTTTTGGGCAAAAGCAAGATATTCCCACCAGCTATAGGCTTCGATACTGCCGGGAGGGCTATTAATCGTATCAATCATCCCGGTTTGCAGCGCTGTGTATACCTCGCCTGTCGGCAGAGACACAGTGTTGGCCTCGTAGGCATCCCACATAGGACGCTCGCTTTTCAACAAGGCTCTGGCTTTCAGGCCTTTCATCGTGTCAATACCCGTCAGTGCACGGGCGCTGCTGAAAGTCATAACCGGGCCAACAGGATTGTACATGATCAGTTTAGAGTTACTTTTTTGGGTAAGATCGTCCCAGACCGCGCGTCCGGCATCGGATTCTTGAAAGAAACTGCGCTGTTGTTCGTAGGAAGAGAATAAACCCGGATAAGAGGCCACATTGAAGTTCTTGTTTATGGGAGGAAAGCTGACAACCCCAACCACACCGCCAAGTTCAACGGCACCCGAGCTTACAGCTCCCATGACTTCGCGAATACCAAAAAGCTGTTTTGACGGATAGAACTGTATGGTCAAACGACCCTCAGATCGTTTTGTTACCTCATCGGCAAAAATTTGTGAGTGGATCGCACTTTGGTGCTTTGGGCTCCAATGGCCTGACATCCTAGCCACTAAATTTTCGGCGATTGCAGTCTGTCCGGCGAGAACTGCAATTGCTGACAGAGTGCCAAGTCCATACCTGAAAATTGTATTCATATGTATCTTTAGATTATTCATTGTTGAGACCTCCCAAGATTTTTAAAGACGATTTCCCGTGATCATACACCGGCCTTTTTGCGGCCTGTCAGACCTATCGTCAAAATTATGTAATTAAGCCTAGGATCAATACCGCCGTTCCACTATGCAAAATATTAGATAAATACATGTTTAAATACTATAATTGGACGCTTGAAAAAATTGGACGCTTGAAAAAATTGGACTCTTGGAAAATATCGACGTGGCCCGGGACCGCCGCAATCAGCTGATGAGTGCGAGGTGGCAGCGATTTTGGCAAAGCGCCTAAATTACTTTAGGCCCTGAGGATTGTCCTTCTAAATAAATTTTTAGGAAAAAATTTCAGACCGCGTTGTCAACGTTGTTTTTTGGTCTGGTGCGACAACGGGTTTTTAAGTGGTCACAAACCATCAAGGATCATCTGTCCGCAGGCGGGATTTATCGGCCCCAGCGCCGACACGTGGGTATTTGTGAATTGGGACTTTTTAGCCGACAATCATTTGCTTCATCCGCAGCGCCTCATATTCAAGCTCTTTGAGGCGAAATTGGACCACGTCTCCGATGGTCACTATACCACACAGGTGACCACTTGCGACCACCGGCATGTGCCGAAAGCGGCCTTCGCTCATGCGTTTGAGTACATCGATCAAACGATCATTAGGGTCGCAGGTCTGAACGTCGCGTGTCATCAAATCTCCGACCGATTGTGGCAGGGTCTGGCCCGGTGTTTCTGCCATGCGGCGCACGATATCGCGCTCCGACAGGATGCCCTGCGGTGCCCCGCTCTGATCGGTGATTACCAGCGCGCCAATGCGCTTTTCTTTGAGTATCCGCACGACCTCATGGATTGTATCCGTAGGTTGCACAGAAAAAACCTCACCACCTTTTTCCGTTAAAACCTGTGCAACAGTAGAGACGCTTTGCGACATATTGCTTTCAGTCGATTGGCTTTTTGTGGAAAAATTGTTTGTGTCCCCTAATGTCGGTGCTTGGTATGAACTTGGTGCCATGTGCCGGTGCCTCGTTTGTAATTATATTTTCAGTTTAATCGGGGCTTGCGGTATTGCAAGCGGCAATATGCGGGCAGCTACGATCTGGTCGGGTTATATGATGCCTGTCGTATATGTCCGTTCAGGTGTTTTACAGTTTGTATCGTGCCGTCCCTGCCGCGGGTTTTTTTGCCAAAGGCCGAACATATGCTCGTGGGTTCTGCGCAAGATGTTGGTTGGATTAAATCAAGTAGACCGTCTGCTAAGGTATTTCCTCTTACTCACGTCCTTTAGTGGGTCAGTGGTTAGTGGGTCGGTGGTTTTCGAGCGATCTATGCTGGCCACATGGGGTTTCGGTTGATTTGCAAGTCCGGGGGTAAAAGTGTCTGGCGTTTTGCTTGTAGTGGGAGCACGGCATAGGTTTGCCACCAATGGAAATGTAGCGTTATCTGCAGTAATCGTGCTTGCTCAACGCAGCCAGTTGCCCCCAAGGGGCAGTATAGAGCGGCTCTTGCGCCAAAAGGTCGGCCCCAAGGTGCCGCTACTGAGCGTCCGCGTTGAGACCTATCAGGTCAGACCGTGCAATGTCTTGGTTTCGAGATAGTCTTCCAGTCCCATCATGCCGCCTTCGCGCCCGTTTCCTGATTGCTTGTATCCGCCGAAAGGCGTGCCATAGTTGATTCCGCCCCCGTTAATGTGAACCGATCCGGTTCGTAATTTCGCCGCCACACGGCGCGCGCGCTCAGGGTTGCCGGTTTGAAGGTAAGCTGCCAGCCCGTAGGGAGTGTCATTGGCGATGGCCACGGCCTCCTGTTCGTTCTCGAACGGGATGATCACCAGCACGGGCCCAAAGATTTCCTCTTGGGCAATGCGCATTTCGTTTGAGACATCGGCAAAAACGGTTGGTTTGACATACCATCCGGCCTCCATCCCATCTGGCCGGCCGAGTCCTCCGACCAAAAGTGTGGCCCCTTCGTCGATACCGGCGCTGATCATCGCTTGAACACGATCAAACTGGATTTTGTCAAACAGTGGGCCGATATGATCGCCCTCTTTTTCTGGTGCGTCGACCTGTATCGCCTCACCGGCGCGTTTTGCAATGTCTAAAGCCTGGTCATAACAAGCGCGTTCCACCAATAGGCGGGTCGGGGCATCGCAGGATTGGCCGCTGTTAAACATGCATTCTTGCACTGAGGCGGTGATCTGGTTTTCCAGATCGCAATCTGCAAACACCAGATTTGGCGACTTTCCTCCAAGTTCCAACGTGACACGCTTGACCGTCGGTGCCGCATCTTGGGTGACCGCAATACCTGCCCGGGTGGATCCGGTAAAGGACATCATCTGGATATCCGCGTGACGCGACAGGGCGGCCCCCACCGTGGGTCCGTCGCCATTGACAAGGTTGAAGACGCCGGGGGGATAGCCCGCCTCATCAATAATTTCGGCATAGATCATCGCTGAAATTGGCGTGTGCTCTGAGGGTTTGAGGATACAACAAGAGCCCGTGGCGAGGGCGGGCACCACTTTCAGCACGATTTGGTTCATCGGCCAATTCCACGGCGTGATCAGTCCGCAGACACCTATGGGTTCGCGCACAAGCACATCGCCACTGGCGAGGGTAATCTGCTCCTCAAGCTTTTCCAAAGCGTCGATAAAGCCTTGAAGATGGCCAACAGCGGCATCTGCCTGATCTGAACGTGCCATCGAAATCGGGGCGCCCATTTCCAGCCGCATCGCCTGTGCAAGATCCTCAAATCGTGCCTCTGTTACCGATTTCAATCGAAGCAAAAGCGAAAGGCGCTGCGCCTTGCTGGTTTGGGAAAACTCTTCAAAGGCCGTCAGTGCAGCGGTGACGGCTCGGTCCACATCGGTGCCATTGCCCAACGTGATACGACCGATTTTCTGTTCGGTTGCAGGGTTTGAAACCGGCATTGTTTCGGTTGAGTTCGGTGTGACCCAGCGGCCGTTGATATAAAACTTTTCTAAACTTTCCATAGCGTCCTAATTCCTCATCTGGGGCGCAAACCTGCGCCTTTAGGGTTTCGAAAACCCCTAATCGGGGATGGTGCGGTCGATGCCGCGCACGATATTTTTGTCCGGATCAAAAAATGGCAAACTGACAATGTCGCAGGCGTGCAGACTGCCATCTGTGAGCTTGAGGTGCATGGACCGGCCAACCCATTCTCCGGGCTGGTTGAACCGCGCGTACCCGATGCCGCAGCCAAGGGTTGGCGATGGCACGCCGGCAGTGATGTGTCCGACGGCTGAGCCGGCGTCGAGGATCACGCTGCCTGCGGCAGGTGTTGCGGTCTGGCAGGTCAACCCGACAAGCAAACACCGGCGGTCAGCGTCAACAAGCGCTTTGCGGCCGATAAAATCCCCTTTGTTCATATTAATGAACGGTGCAAGGCCCGCCTCGAATGGGGTCATTGTGGTGTCGATGTCTGTCAGATTTCCCAGAATACCCGCTTCGATCCGGCGGATTGTCAGCGACCGCGTCGATGAAAACGTCATCCCATAGGGTGCCCCCACCTTCATCAGGTGATCCCAGAGCGCCAGATGGTCCGTTCGTGCGCCGTCGCTGTAGATTTCGAAGCCCAACTCACCGGTGAACCCAGTGCGCGAAACATAGAGGTTTTGTCCGCCTAGTGTGAAAAATCCCGACCTGAAATAGGGCAGTGCTTCCGTAATGGCACCGTTTGATGCGGCCTTCATAATATCGATAGAGGCGGGACCCTGGATTTGCAAAACTCGGGACTTTGGATCGGAAATTGTGACGTCAAACCCGCCGCTATGGGCCAAGAGCCAGGTTTCAAACGGGCCATCTGCCTGAACATACCAAAATCGGTCTGGCCCAAGTTTAAAGATCACGCCGTCCATAAAAACACCGCCCTGTGGGGTGCAGGCAATTGCATAATAGCCCCGGCCCTCGTGCATAGTTGAGACTTTGCGGGCGAGTACTTTGTCGAGAAAGGGCACAGCGTCTGGACCGCTGATCTCAACCGGTTTTTCGGGCACATCAAAGATCAGGGCTTTACGGCGTAACTGCCAGTATTTTTCGATAGGGTCTTCCTTGTTATGAATGGCCAGATATCGGCCTGCATAAACGCCTCTTACCATTTCGGGGCTTCCGGTGCGGGCTATATACGGGGATTCTTCAAAACGCCGGGCACTGACTTGCACGGTGTTTTCGAGATCTGCGATTTCTTGTAAGTTTGACATGGTTATTCCTTGGAGAGTGACGAGGTCGAGTAGGCGACTGTCGGTATTTTGAGACGCAGGATTTCAGGGGGGTCAAACGCGGTCAAAGGCGGCAGGGGGGCGTTGTAGCATTCGATCTGCACAAGACACGAATGTGCAATCGGCCCCTGACCGAGTTGTGAGGTGCCCTTGTCGGGGGTGAGCACATTGGGATTGCCGTGCTTGCATATCCCGTCGGCAGCCTCGGTGGTTGCCGGATCGTACCACGCGCCGGTGCTCATCTGCACCACGCCCTGACGCAGGTTTGTGTCGATCCGTACTCCGCCCAGACAAGCACCACGATCGTTAAACATCCTTACGATGTCGCCTTCTTTCAGGTCGCGGTTGGCGGCATCTTGGGGGTTCATGTGAACCGGCTCGCGGCCCTCGATTTTGTCAGACCGGCTGTGGCTGCCATGATCAATTTGTGAATGCAGCTTGGTTTTGGGCTGGTTCGAAATCAAATGCAGAGGGTGGCGCGCGATATCCCCACCCAACCATTCGCAAGGCGTCAACCACGCAGGATACCCCGGACAATCATCATAGCCAAAATCCGCTACAGTCTTTGAGAAAATCTCAATTTTGCCGCTTGGTGTGGCCAGTGGGTTATTGATGGGGTCGGCGCGAAAATCGCGGAGCATCACAATCGGTTCGTCTGGGGCTTTGACTTTAAACCAGCCCTCTTTGCGAAATTTCTCATAATCGGGGATGTCGATATTGGCACCGGCGGCCCGTTCAGAGGTTTGTTGATAGATCCAGCGCTGCCAGTCTTCTGCATTGCGGCTTTCGGTAAAGCTTTCTTCGACACCCATTGCGCCTGCAATCCCGGCGAAAATTTCAAAGTCATTGCGGCTCTGCCCATAAGGCTCTGTCAGTTTGGACATAGATACGACATAGGGGTCGCGCGGTGTCATGGCGATATCGTGGCGCTCCAGTGGTGTGGTGCAGGGCAAAACGATATCGGCGCGCTTGGCCAGAGAATTCCAGCACCATTCGTTGACGATTATCGTATCAGGCTTTGCCCAGGCGCGCATTAAGCGGTTTAAATCCTGATGGTGGTGAAACGGATTTCCACCGGCCCAATAGACCAATTTGGTATCTGGATATTGATAGCGGACCCCGTCAAATTCGAAGTCTTGGCCGGGCTGGAGTAACAGATCGCTTATCCGCGCCACCGGAATGAATGTGTCAATTTTATTTTCAGTCTGTGGAAAGGCCGCGCCGGGCAGAATGGTGAACTGGCCACCAATGTGGTTGGTGGCGCTATAGCCAAAGCCGAAACCGCCACCGGGCAGTCCGATTTGGCCGACCATCGACGCGACCATGATTGCTGCCCAGAATGCCTGTTCGCCGTGGTCTTGCCGTGTCAGTGACCAGCTGACCGAGATCATCGTACGCTGCGCAACCATTCTTCTGGCCAGAGTGCGTATGGTCTCGGCAGGGATTTCGCTGATCTCGGCCGCCCAGTCGGCGGTTTTTGCAATTCCGTCGGTTTGGCCCAGAAGATAGGGCAGGAACGCCTCAAACCCCTCAGTATATGTGTCCAAGAACGCTTTGTCGCTAAGCCCCTCATTGTATAATGTGTGCGCGATCCCTAACAAAATCGCTGTGTCAGTGTTGGGACGTGGTGCCAGCCATTCGCCACCCACTTGGTCCAAAAG
>Ga0209307_1002182_pt1 | contig 11834 bp, 14 predicted proteins | sample COGITO_mtgs_1105_FD_185519 | JGI IMG/M metagenome (GOLD analysis project Ga0209307, IMG submission 185519) | Pelagic marine microbial communities from North Sea - COGITO_mtgs_110530 (SPAdes) (version 2) | ecosystem: Environmental > Aquatic > Marine > Epipelagic ...
TATAGAAATAAAAAAATATCCTATTGATATCCTTTTATTCTAATTTTTTTTTTGGGTTTTATGGTGGTGGGGAAGGTGGACATACCCAAGTTGCTCCAGGCAAAAGTGGAACATCTCCAGTTACAGGTACAGCATCACCTTTGTGGAGCACGAGTTGTTCGACTGCTTGAAGTTGGGAACGTGTTTCTTCGTGAGCACATCGTTCGGTATCGAGCACTTCGATTTGCTTTTGCTCCATTCGTGCCATAGACGCCAAGAGCAATCCTTGGACACGAATAGCACCATGGTTCACACCACGTTCGTCAATGCCTTTGATGATGAAGTATTGCGAACCATCGTCATCGCGGAAAGCACGAAGCATCGAAAGGTTGAATTCGCCTTTCAATGCTTTGGCAGTGGAACCACCTTTGCCAATCACGATGGCACCATGGTTTCCGAAGTATGGAACTTTTTGAGTGTGAAATTGTTGGGAAGACATATTGGTTTGGAAGATACGGAAGTTAGGTTGGTATAGAAGATAAGGATGTTAGGTTGGTTAAGGAAGTTAGTTTGGTATTGAAGATGCGGAAGTTGTTGCTGTATGTGTTTGTTGTACTATACTATTCCAAGAAAATGTAGATTCAATTTTATTCTATAGAGTTTGGATTTTCTAGTTTCTAGATATTAGTTTCTAGTTTCTAGATATTAGTTTCTAGTTTTTAGATTATGTTTCTAGTTTCTAGATTATATCTAGTTTCTAGTTTCTATAGAAGAAAATTGATTCTAAATTTTGTTGGGTTAGATTAGTACAACAAACACATACAGCAACAACTTTTCGCAAAAAAACACCAAACAAACTTTCTAAAACCAACTTTCCAAAGCTAACTTTCTAAAACCAACTTTCCAAAGTCATAATGATGTCTATTGCCACCCAACTTTCTAACCTTGAAACCAACGAAGATGGTATGGTTTTGGTTCCAACCGAAACCATGGAAGCTATTCGTTCGCTTCTTTCCAAGCCAACTGCTCGCAAGACCAAGAAGACGAAGGATCCATTGGCTCCAAAGCGACCAATGAATGCCTACATGCGATGGCTATCCGAAAGCCGTTCGTCCATCAAGGAGTCGCTAGGTGAAGATGCGAAGCCAAAGGATGTTTTGCGAGCCGCAGGCGAACAATGGAAATTGGTCGATGAGGATGCTAGAAAGCCATTTGAAGAAGCTTACGAAGCCGATAAGACTCGTTATTCCGAAGAGATGGAATCGTATTCCCCATCGCCAACACCAACCGTTGATTTCGACGATACAATGGACATTCCAGAAGCACCAGAAGGATGGAATGGTCCAATGGTTTGGCATTGCCTTCCAGGAAACTGTAAAGACGAGGATGATAAAGCCATTAAGTTCCACGATTTCGCAGAGGCTGTCGCTGCTGCTAACGAAAACGACGAATGTGGTGGAATTACCAAGACATCAACTGGCTATTCGCTTCGCAAAGGAAAAAAGACCAAATCAAATCCAGTTGGAAGTCGAAGTGGTATGGCATCGTGGACAAAGAATTCTGGTACTACAGTCGAAAAGCCAAAGAAAGCCGAAAAGCCAAAGGAAACCGAAAAGCCAAAGGAAACCGAAAAGCCAAAGGAAACCGAAAAGCCAAAGGAAGCCGAAAAGCCAAAGAAAAAATCGTTCAAGAAAAAGGAACCAGAACCAGAACCAGAACCAGAGGAGGAATCGGAAGACGAAGAATTAGATGTTGAAACAGTAGAAATCGATGGGAAAACGTATTACAAGGACGAGGATGATGTATTGTATGATCCAGAGAGTGGTGATGAAGTGGGAAAGTGTGTAGATGGTAAAATCGTAGAAAACTAAAATATTAAAACAAAAAAATTAGATAAAAGGATATCACTAGGATATTTTTTTATTTTCTATAACATAAAATTGATTTATATATATTGATAAGTAGTAGTATAACTACCAAATACCAAACTACCAAGTTCATTTGTCAATATGTTTTTCACTCCAGCCGAACAAAAGATGATTACCCAGTTCCAAAAAGATGAATGGGTCGTTATAGGGTGTGATCCGGATTGCGAGAATCAACACACCGAATTTGATTCATTTAAACAGCTTCTGACTAAACTTGGCTACTCTATGGATCCTGTATTAAAAGCGAAAAGGGATGCGTTCTTTAAGGACGATACCGAACCACAAGTATTTGTTGATTGGCTTCAATGTGATGGTGAATCTGTGTGGTGCGATGGTTCGATGGGTCATGATGACGAATACTTCTTTACATTCGAAGATGCTATCCAAAGGGCTAATGAACTTGGCTGTGAAGCGATTACAAAGACCATTAATGGATATGTGGTGCGACAAATCAGCATTCCCATTCAAGGTGTTAAAATGGATTCGATAATGTCTTGGACCAAAAAAGTGGATTATACTCCAAAGCATTCGCGAACAACTCCAGTAATTGATTCTAAAACTGCTGTTGAATACTACAATGAAAACAAAGATAGTCATATTGAATACTTGTTACAACGACAACGAAAACCAGAACCAGAACCAGAACCAGAACAAAGGACGCAACCCATTACAGATATATCGTATTATGGTATGCACGATGCTCCAGGTGGAAATCAAAATCCAGAGTCTTTTAGAGATAATGAAGGTGATGTACTGTGTGTTGGTGATAAAAAAGAATTTAGATTGTCATGGTGTTTTTTGAACCCATGGTTTGAAACCAAACTCATGGCTCTTGGGTTGTTGGATGAAAATGGATACAAAAAAAATCCAGTAGAACTTCACAATGGGTCTCTTAGACAACTCCTTATTGATTATAAAACATATTGCGAAAGTAGTGATGATATGTTGGATTATTTAAGTATAAATATTGATTATTTGATTCATAGTCCTATTAGACTTAAGCAAGCATGGATGGCTATTTCAACTAAAAAAGGTGATGTAGTGTATGTTCGTGGTAAAAAGGGTATGTTGAAAGAAGGTTGGTTATTTGAGGTACAAGATTCTAGTAAGATAAATTATATTAAACCCCTAAAATATGGAGATAAATGGATATCCACCAAAGCATTTAAAGTAATCAAAAAGGTGTCAAATGAAGTTTACGAAAGCATTTATGCTAAAAGAGCGAGTATGTGGGAATTAAATCAAAATGAAATCGCATTATTACAATAAACTATATAGTATTATAAAAAAAAAAATATTAAATTGATAAAATACTTTTTATTTTGACAAGTTATCTAAACTATATGCGACCTAGTAAAATTATTTCACCATCTATAGAATCAACTAGTTTGTCTTTTAATCGTATCCAAAATTCTTTAGAACTCCAAATATTAGTTTGATTAATTAACCATCTATCGTCTTGTGAAAAAACACATGTACCATACTTTTTTTTTGCTAATTCTAATACACTGGAATCATCATTGACTATTGGAATATCATTCGTGGCGCTTCTAAGAATATATTTTTGTGTTTTAGTATTAAACAACACATATTTTACCCATTTTTCATTATATTCCGATTCTATATGAATAATAATAAAGTCTTCTATTTTTTCCAGGGTAGACAGAAGTTTTGGTAAATATGAAGAATATAGAGTTGAATCTACTATTTGGGTATTGACAAGAAGATCCGATGGTGGAGGTTTGTAGTTAATGCGAGTGTTATCCCATCTTTCAAGGACATCAACAAGTTCATTGTGGGTGATACCATACTTAATCGCACGTGTTTTTGATCTAGGAGAATCTTGGTATATCAACCATAGACCACATTTATTAAAACTCCACTTTGGATTTGTAAGAACAAGTCTAGAGGTCATTGTTTTGTAAACAATAGAAGATAATGAAGTGTTATATAAGATACTGAAGTTGGGTTTCTTTTCTATACTAATCCAAGTAAATGTAGAATCAATTTTCTTCTATAGAAAATAAAAAAATATCCTAATGATACTCTTTTATTCTAATTATTTAGGTATGTTTAATCCTTATATTCGCTAAATCCCTTCACCATACTTCTAAATTGAGATCCACAAAACTGTTCAGACTTCAGGTCCCCCAACAATGTCCATGCTTCTGGGCATCTTTGAGAAACCACCCTATATATTTTAGTTCGAGATGTGTTCGTGCTGTTCATATTACAATAGATATTGAATTGATGTTTGTTAATAATGTTATTTTCCTGTATTATTTTTTTTGTTGTGTTTTTAATGGTTTCAATTGCTTTCTTTTTGCGAATTTCTGCTTGTTTTTGTGATTCTCTAATAAGACTTGTGTATGTACCCACTTCATCTCCAGTTTCTTGGTCATAGACTACATCATTTTCGTCCTTGTAATACATCTTTCCATCGATTTCTACTGCTTCAACATCCACTTCTTCATCTTCCGAATCCTCCGCTGGTGCTGCCACTGGAGTTGGTGCTGGTGCTGCCAACACAGCCACTGGTGCTGGTGCTGCCAACACAGCCACTGGTGCTGGTGCTGCCAACACAGCCACTGGTGCTGCCAACACAGCCACTGGTGCTGGTGCTGATGAAACCAATGCTGTTTGGGTTGCGATGATAAAATCGGCGTGTGCTACCCGATTTTCAGCATAACGTTTCTTGGCGATACCTTTGTTGGCGACACAAACAGTTCTGTCATTTGGGAAGACGAAGTCGCTCTTCTTGACCCAAACCATAATACTTTGACCAGGTTTGGATGACTGACCAACGATTGGGATTGAGTTCTTGCAAATTCTGTACCCCGTCGTGGTTTTGGTAATCGCCTCATACTGTGTTGATTCCGCTAAAGCAATTGCTTCATTAAAATCAAATCGTACGATGATATGGCCACTTTCATCACGCAATGGTTCGTCACAATATGCTTTGCCATATGTCGACTGGCAAACAACCCAGTTAGGATGAACTTCATCGAATCTGTTTTGTTTGTTCCATTCACACGAGGCTTTGAAACGCTTTTTGATCTCTTTCATTGGATCCCTCTTGGACATGGTTATCTTGTAACCAGACGAAGAAATCATATCGTAAAGTTTCTGAACGAACGAATCGTCTGGACCCGTTCGTGTGGCATGGATTTCAGTTGCGATGAAACTTTGGATCATGGCGGAAACTTCAGGAGAGAAAGACATTATTGTTGGTTTAGAAAGTTAGCTTTGGAAAGTTAGCTTTGGAAAGTTGTTTTAGAAAGTTGGTTTTAGAAAGTTGGTTTTAGAAAGTTGCTGTATGTGTTTGGTGTACTAATCTAACCCAACAAAATCTAGATTCAATTTTCTTCTATAGAGTTTGGATTTTCTAGATTCTAGATTCTAGATTCTATAGAAGAATCCAAATACTAATCAAATTTGTTATTATAGAAATAAAAAAATATCCTATTGATATCCTTTTATTCTAATTTTTTTTTTGGGTTTTATGGTGGTGGGGAAGGTGGACATACCCAAGTTGCTCCAGGCAAAAGTGGAACATCTCCAGTTACAGGTACAGCATCACCTTTGTGGAGCACGAGTTGTTCGACTGCTTGAAGTTGGGAACGTGTTTCTTCGTGAGCACATCGTTCGGTATCGAGCACTTCGATTTGCTTTTGCTCCATTCGTGCCATAGACGCCAAGAGCAATCCTTGGACACGAATAGCACCATGGTTCACACCACGTTCGTCAATGCCTTTGATGATGAAGTATTGCGAACCATCGTCATCGCGGAAAGCACGAAGCATCGAAAGGTTGAATTCGCCTTTCAATGCTTTGGCAGTGGAACCACCTTTGCCAATCACGATGGCACCATGGTTTCCGAAGTATGGAACTTTTTGAGTGTGAAATTGTTGGGAAGACATATTGGTTTGGAAGATACGGAAGTTAGGTTGGTATAGAAGATAAGGAGTTTGGTTAAGGATTGGAAAGTTGGTTTGGTATTAGTTGTTGCTGTATGTGTTTGTTGTACTAATCTAACCCAACAAAATTTAGATTCAATTTTCTTCTATAGAGTTTGGATTTTCTAGTTTCTAGATTATTTTTCTAGTTTCTAGATATTAGTTTCTAGTTTCTAGATATTAGTTTCTAGTTTCTAGATTCTATAGAAGAAAATTGAATCTAAATTTTGTTGGGTTAGATTAGTACAACAAACACATACAGCAACAACTTTTCGAAAAAAACACAGCAATGTTTAATCTCTCCGAAGATGACCGCCCTCGTCCCCCTCGATCGACTGGTGAATACGTACCAACGAAAGAAACCGCGCCAAAGCGACCAATGAATCCGTTCTTACAATGGCTTGGCGATAATCGTTCGTCTATCAAGGATTCCCTCGGAGCAGGTGCAAAGCCGACGGATGTTTTGCGAGCCGCAGGCAAACAATGGAAATTGTTAGATGAGGATGCTAGAAAGCCATTTGAAGAAGCGTACGAAGCCGACAAGATTCGTTATGCCGAAGAGGTGAAATCTTATTTCCTTCACATCCATCGGAATATGTCCGAACGATGGGTATCCGAAAGCCGTTCGTCTTGGTGCCACCGTTTCTTTTGCACGGGGGAGTTTCGTGTGTGTCAAGACGAACAGTGTCATCCAACCCCCTTGGTCGTCGATAATCCATCTCATTACGCGTATATGAGGAGGAGGAAGCTTGACAGCGGGCTGTGGCAGCAGGATCTGGCGGAGGACGGCGTCCCAAGAAAGTATTACCCATCACCACCATAGGATGGAAAATTCGTAGAAAACTAAATATTAAAACAAAAAAAATAGAATAAAAGGATATCAATAGGATATTTTTTTATTTCTATAGTAATAAACGTTTTAAAGAACGCAACTCATCTTCTGATGGAGTAAAAGACATATTGGTGGAATTGGTTATTACTATAGAAATAAAAAAATATCCTATTGATATCCTTTTATTCTAATTTTTTTTTTGGGTTTTATGGTGGTGGGGAAGGTGGACATACCCAAGTTGCTCCAGGCAAAAGTGGAACATCTCCAGTTACAGGTACAGCATCACCTTTGTGGAGCACGAGTTGTTCGACTGCTTGAAGTTGGGAACGTGTTTCTTCGTGAGCACATCGTTCGGTATCGAGCACTTCGATTTGCTTTTGCTCCATTCGTGCCATAGACGCCAAGAGCAATCCTTGGACACGAATAGCACCATGGTTCACACCACGTTCGTCAATGCCTTTGATGATGAAGTATTGCGAACCATCGTCATCGCGGAAAGCACGAAGCATCGAAAGGTTGAATTCGCCTTTCAATGCTTTGGCAGTGGAACCACCTTTGCCAATCACGATGGCACCATGGTTTCCGAAGTATGGAACTTTTTGAGTGTGAAATTGTTGGGAAGACATATTGGTTTGGAAGATACGGAAGTTAGGTTGGTATAGAAGTTTGGTTAAGAGTTAGGATTGGAAAGTTGGTTTGGTATTTGTTGCTGTATGTGTTTGTTGTACTATACTATTCCAACAAAATGTAGATTCAATTTTATTCTATAGAAAGATATTAGATATTAGTTTCTAGATATTAGTTTCTAGTTTCTAGATTATTTTTCTAGTTTCTAGATTATATCTAGTTTCTAGTTTCTATAGAAGAAAATTGAATCTAGATTTTGTTGGGTTAGATTAGTACAACAAACACATACAGCAACAACTTTTCGCAAAAAAACACCAACCCAACTTTCTAACCACCTTTCCAAAACCAACTTTCTAACCACCTTTCCAAAGTCATAATGATGTCTATTGCCACCCAACTTTCTAACCTTGAAACCAACGAAGATGGTATGGTTTTGGTTCCAACCGAAACCATGGAAGCTATTCGTTCGCTTCTTTCCAAGCCAACTGCTCGCAAGACCAAGAAGACGAAGGATCCGTTGGCTCCAAAGCGACCAATGAATGCCTACATGCGATGGCTATCCGAAAACCGTTCATCCATCAAGGAGTCGCTAGGTGAAGATGCGAAGCCAAAGGATGTTTTGCGAGCCGCAGGCGAACAATGGAAATTGGTAGATGAGGATGCTAGAAAGCCATTTGAAGAAGCTTACGAAGCCGATAAGACTCGTTATTCCGAAGAGATGGAATCGTATTCCCCATCCCCACCATCAGATGAAGAAGACTACGATCCAGAAGATTTTCCAGAAGCACCAGAAAAATGGAATGGTCCAGAGATGTGGATGTATATGACAAAATGTGTCAAAGGCGAAGATGGTAAACCCATTAAGTTCCAAGATTTCGAAGAAGCTATTGTTGCTGCAAACGAAATCGAAGAATGTGGTGGAATTACCAAGACATCAACTGGATATTCTCTTCGAATTGGACCAAAGCCAAGACCAAACCCATCACATAGTTCAAGTGGGATGGCGACTTGGGTTAAATCATATATGACTGTGGAATCGAAACCAACGGTTTATCCAAACGAAGACGAAAACTTTGATGTAACCACAGACGAAGAAGAAGAACCAGTAGAAGACGAAAAGCCAAAGGAAGTCGAAAAGCCAAAGAAGAAGAAAGCCGAAAAGCCAAAGAAGAAGAAAGCCGAAAAGACAAAGAAGAAAGTCGAAAAGCCAAAGAAAGTCGAAAAGCCAAAGGAACCAGAACCAGAGGAAGATGAAGAATTGGATGTTGAGTCAATAGAAATAGATGGAAAAACGTATTACAAGGACGATAATGGTGTATTGTATGATCCAGAGAGTGGTGATGAAGTGGGGAAGTATGTAGATGGGGAAATCGTAGAAAACTAAAATATTAAAACAAAAAAAAATTAGATAAAAGGATATCACTAGGATATTTTTTTATTTTCTATAATATAAAATTGAAATTCTAATATATTTAATTAGAAAAAATAAAATGACTACTACCCTTACAAACGATGGAACCACCATATTCCTTACAATCTCAAAAGATAAGCTTACACCAGGCTTTATTGAAACATTAGTGCCTCATATAGAAAAAAAAGTACTAACATCTAATGTGGAAACACAAGAAAAAAGTAACCGCGAAGACCAAATAATGTATATGTTTAGTAAATTTGGATTAGATTTGGAAAATGACGATGATGACGATTTTTCCAAAGTAGTAGCCTATTTGACACCATAATATAAAATTGAATTTATTATTTCTATATTTACTAGTATTAAATTGACTATGCTCAGATTCACTAAAATCGTATTTCTACTTGGATTCGCAACCAATGTATATGGAAACAAACATCTATTATCCGAAACTCAGTCATTAACACTAACAACTGGTAGAATGACGACAAGTCGGCGGTCATATTCAATAGCCCAACTAGCATGTGTTGGAGGACCATGTCGTCATAGTCCAAATATAATTCAATGTACTAATAAAGGGACTGATGGGTACGATATTCAATGGGAATGTAAAGGTGAAATGGATGAAAACTATAAATTTGGGATATTGGATGTTGTATGTGAAGGCTATGATTATCCAACTGACACATATATTTTGGTTGGTTCGTGTGGGTTGGAGTATACAATTGAATATGTGTCCATGAGTTATCCAGAAGAAGTAGGCATTTATTCTATATTAAGCACATTAATTATTATATTTGGAATAGCATCGTGTTGTTCTAGTGATCCAACACATTCAAGTAATCGTGGATGGTATTCTGGACTTGGAACTGGGGCTGTATTGGGTTCTGTAGCTTCGCGTGGTTCGTATAGGAGTTATGGTGGCAGAAGTAGAATGCGAAGTGGATTTTCTGGTACGCGGCGTAGATAAACTATAATAATACATACATAATAAAATTGAATTTATATTTTTTTATTTACATTAAATACATTATTCCAAGAATACAATGATTTCAATCACATCAAATCAAACTTACCATACCACACGTTCTATTATTTCGGAAAATTGTTTGTGGATTGTAGATAGAAACAGACATATTTGTGTGACTTATGTGTATTACCCACAAACTGGTATTATTAATTATGCTGCTAGTATTTTGAAGTTGGGAACATCAGAATTTCCGAATGACCAACAAATTCAAGATCATGAACACACAACAACTCGTAGATTTAATATTCGTAGTGCAAATGCTAATATTGGTACCTTTCTGATTTATGACGATATGTTGAAGAAGATTCGTCGTGAAATGTGTCATGGTCAAGGGTGTGTTGGGCCTCGTAGAAAAACACGTAGAGATGATGATGAAAACTCTCTTAGTTCGGTTGAGTGTATGTCTGATGGTGGTGATAGTGCCGTTTCTATCATTGACCCAAAAATTGAGGTATTGGTTTCTAAAATGGCGCCATTCAAACAAGTGAAAACTGTAAAATATTCGTGTATTGTTAAAGAACCACATGGGGATTATCCATTTACGATTAGAACATATTATATGGCATTTAAGGGAGACCAAAGTACTGGTGATTCTATGTATGGTGCGTGTTTGTCACACGATGGTTGTTATTCCAATGATGAATATAGTGAACCACCACTAGATGATGATGGTCATTATGAAACTGCTACTATGAGATTGGAAAAATGTCCGGTGTATATTAAAATTCACGATGATTACAAAACACAACTATGTATGAATTCTCCTCATTGTGAAGATGTTATGTATAATATTCTAGATAAAATCAATACACGAGTGGGTGGGTTTATGCAAATTAAGGGTTCGCGACTTTCAGGTTATTTCGTCTAAAGTAAATATATGTAGTATATATGATAATAGTAATATTTGTAATAGTATGTTTATTATATTATTTTTTTATTATTAATAGATTTTTCCAATCCTATTTTAATAAGACTATAGTAGTAAAATCTAAATATATTGAATCAAATACTTATTATATACTAAGTGATCAAAAATATAAACTAATGTTTCCATGGTTTAAATTAAATGGCAATAAACAATTGCTATATAATAATTTTAAAATAGGTAATAGTTATAATGTAAATGGCTATGGTACTAATATTTATAGTATTATATATTAACTATGAATACATTTAATAAGGTTATAGTACAATTTACCACAATATTTTATTTCATTATGTTTTGTTATACACTCCATTAGTAATTTGTATTGTGTATTGCATTTTGTTTCATCAATACACATTAGTAATACTATTTTTTATATCTTTACATATGTATAAATTAATAAAATTGATTATATTGTATATGTGTGTTATATGTATAAATGACTATTGGGTGTATATTATTTGATGGAAAAAAAGATACAACTCTTTCTATATCTAATAGGAAAGACAAGTCTATTGTATTAACATATGTTAAAGGACACCTATCTATAATGGATAGTAGTCATATTTACTATTTTGACATGAATAAATGGCGGTTGGAAAATGATACCACAGTAGTTGGGTGTATAAAAAAAACAACAAAAAAACATCACATTGGTAATGGTCATTCTTTAATAAAATTAAAAGTTCATAATAATGAATATAAAAAGCTAATTGATTTATTGTTCAAATATCATTAGAAATAGAGTTATTGTACCTTAGTTGACATTGTTTAGCAAACTCACATTCTTTGATTACATTATTATAGCTTGGTAACAATTGAATATAACTACAATCAGTCATATAAATATATGGTTCTCCTCGTTCTTGTCCAAATTGTCCGATTTTAATAAATGGTTCATTAGATGTTGATACTTCACCATTTTTTGGATTCATTATATATGTGTCGCTTTCTGGAACTATATTAAATAAATATTTAATCCAATTACTCCATGTATATTCTTTTGAATATAGTTCCCAACCTTCAAATAATGTAATTGCTTGGAATGTAATCATATTATTAACTATATTTTTAATTTGTACAATTTCAATTTTATTCTAAATATTTTTTTTGATTTTGAAAACTTTATTTTGGCTTCCCCCC
>Ga0209307_1002199_pt1 | contig 11785 bp, 7 predicted proteins | sample COGITO_mtgs_1105_FD_185519 | JGI IMG/M metagenome (GOLD analysis project Ga0209307, IMG submission 185519) | Pelagic marine microbial communities from North Sea - COGITO_mtgs_110530 (SPAdes) (version 2) | ecosystem: Environmental > Aquatic > Marine > Epipelagic ...
AATTATAGAATAAGCACAGGAAGTAATCAATTATTGAAAAACTGTCTTTCAAATTTACCATTAGGTAAAAAAAATAATTTCATTATTCAAGGTAATCAAGTTCCTATTCATCCTAATAAATCTGAATTAAAATCCGATGGTCCTAGTGTAGATGGAACAAGTAAAACACCTAATAATATGTTTATGTTTGCGTATAATCAATGTAATCCGAAATGTTGCCCATCAACATATTCATGTGATGGGGGTTGTATATGTACTACCAAAGATCAAAGTAAATTTTTATCATCAAGGGGGTCTAATAATAATGGCGAAAGTGAATATTAAATGACTTATTTCATTTTTAATAATTCAATTAAATGACTATTATCTTTTATTGTTTTTAAATTAAGTATTTTTTTAGTTAATTTAGATGATTTTTTTATTTCTTCATTTATTGATAGTTCACTTATTTCAAATTCATTTCTATCATTGCGCATATACCATTTATTATTATCAATAGATATATAAATATTTTTTTTAAGTATCAAACCATATAAATATTTATTTGGAATTATATCTAGGTCTTTGATATAATCGGATAAATTAATATAATAGGTGACATATGAATAGTCGGAGCCCTCATCTTCAGTATCAACTGTTTTATCAGGTTTTAAATCATTAATAGGTAGTTTATCAGATTTAGTTTCATTAGTTTCCTTATAGTTATACCAATTAACATAATTGTAAATAAAATATCCCAAGCTTATAATTGAACTAGTAATAATTACTTTGTTTTTAAACATTATTTAAAATAAAAATATTAATTTCATTTTAAATACTTATAATTTATATATATAACATTTGTAAATTAATATTTTGACTAGAATTTTTTTCCAATAATTTATTGACTAATTTATCAGTAATAGTGATTGGAAAAGAACATTCAGGTATGTGATATTTAATTAGATCTTTCTTTTCCTTTTTAGAGATAGGTTTTCTTTTCTTTTCTCTTTCAACTTTAGTTGCTACAAGTTCAACTAAATTTTCCACATAATCTCTTATGAAATCTTCGTTTTCACCTCCTTTTATAGTCGGACAATCGTTGGAAGAGTGTCTATCTTTACAGAAATAACACGAGTCTTCACCAGATTCATCTTTATTCTTCTTTTCTTTTTTCTTCTTTTTCTTCTCATCCTTTTTCTCTTTTACTTTTCCCTTTTTAGATATATCTAATGATATTTTTTTATCATTCTTTTTCTCTGCCGCTTTTACTTCTTTTAATTTTTCTTTTGAATTATTATCACTAATATTATTTAATTGTTCAAGTTTTTCATCTTTTTGTTCATACATATTTTCAAATAATTCATTATTTTGATTAAGTATTTTTAAATCATTTTCTCTATCTATATCTGTATTAAAATTAGAATAACCATTTAATAATTTAATTACATTTAATTTAGATATGATTGTTTCAAAACATCTTTTTAGATTTCTGACACCTTTTTCGTCAAGAGTTTTATTAGTTATAATAGATTTAATAATTTCATCTGGGAATATAACATCTTTTTCATTAAATCCAACATCTTTACACATTCTAGGTATTAAGTAATTTTTTGAAATTTGTAATTTCTCATTTGTTCCAAACCCTTTAGTATGTATTTTAGTCATTCTATCTAGTAAGATTTTATTAACTTTACTTTCGTCATTATATGAAAATATGAATATTGCTTTAGATATATCAAAATCTATTCCTGAAAAATATTTATCATGAAATTCACTGTTTTGGGATGGGTCAGTTAGGTGGCATAGAACTCCCGCTATTTCTTCTCCCTTCGGAGTATCACTAATTTTATCAAGTTCATCAAAATATATTACTGGATTCATACACTGTGTTTCTTGTAAAATTTCTACAATTCTTCCCGGTTTACCTCCCTCATATGTATAATCATGACCAACCATAAAATCACTATTTTGCATTCCACCTAGTGGAACAAATCCAAATGGTCTACCTAAAGCTTTACAAATACCGTCTTTAACTAAAGTAGTTTTACCATTTCCTGGAGGACCTTGTATAGCAATACAATTACCAAGACATTGCGGATTTGTAATATTTTGTGCTAATATTTGTATAATTTTACTTTTAGCTATTTCATGTCCGAATACAGATTTATCTAAGATATTTTTAACATTATTAAAATATCCAACAATTTCATTTGTATGATTATCTAAATTTACATTCATTTCGTAATTTTGACCTAAGGGAATTTTTTCAAGTCCTTCTACCCATTGAGTTAATTTACTATATTCATTTTCTGTCTCTTCCAGACTGTAATAATGATCTAATTTTTTAAGAATTATATTTTTAGATGAAATATTTAAACTGGATTGTAAAATTTTAAATCTTGTTGGGATTGTATTACTATTAAATTCTAAAATTTGTCTTTCAGTATCGAAAATTTTAGATCGCTCAGTTTTATTTAAATTTTTTAAATATTTAGTTTCTTCTTCCATATAATCTATATTTTCAGGAAGCCCATCTATTGGTTCATAATCTGAATCTGAATCCGAATCATATTCTGGGTCCATTATATTTTTATTTTTAAAAGCTCCAAAAGCTTTTTCCAATATCATGTTTGTTAATAATTTAGTAGCATCTGGGTTAATATTTATTTTAACAGTTTCTCTTTTCTTTTTTATAATAGGTGTGTCAGTATTTAATTCAACAACTTTTAAAGGTGGAGTTAAAGTTTTTTTTTCTCGCGTTTTACGTTTCCTTTTTACACTGGTACTTTTAAATTTATTTTTCCCACCCGCATATCCATATGCTTTTTTAATTTTTTTTTCTCGTATATTTTTAGTTTTTACTCGTATATTTTTGATATTTTCTCGTATATTTTTAGTTTTTTTACTTTTTTTTACTTTTTTTTCAACTTTTTTAGAAGCTTTTTTATTATATAAATTTTCAATATTTAAATTATCTTCATCATGATGGTCGATAATTTTAACCTTGAATTTTTTAATTGGTAATGACTGTTGTGTTTTTGTTCTAACACTTTTAGATCGTGTAGAATATTGGTGAGTTGTAATTTCTTGATCCATTTATAAATTAATATATAATAATTTAATATTTAAAATATCAAATTTTTTATACACAAAAATTTCTTATATAATAGAATTATTTAAAGAATTATAATTTAATATAAATTTGATTAAAGAAGTATTTATTTAAAAAAAAAAAATATTATAATATAAAGCAGATGTCAATTTTTCAAGAATTAGACTATAACCCCAATATTGATAATGTTGTTGGGGTTCAATTTTCAGTATTATCACCAGATGAAATAAGACGAAGATCTGTAGCAGAAATATATACACAAGAGACATATGATGGTGATAATCCAAAAATAGGAGGTCTATTTGATCCAAGAATGGGTGTATTAGATCATGGTAAATTCTGCCCTACTGATAATTTAGATAATCGAAATTGTCCAGGATATTTTGGTCATATAGAATTAGCCAAACCGGTATTTCATATACATTTTCTTAAATATATTATAGATAGTTTAAAATGTGTTTGTTGGAAATGTTCTAAATTACTCATTGATCCAAATTCACCAGAAGTTAGAAAAATTATTAATAAAAAAAGGGGAGCTAAATTATTTAAAAGCATAGTAACTTTATGTAGCAAAGTTAAAAGATGTGGTGAAAAAAATGAAGATGGATGTGGGGCACCTAAACCTAATTCCATAAGAAAAGATAATAATGGTATTGGTAAACTTATAATTGAATGGAAAATTAAAGACCAGGAAAAAACTAGAATTATGTGGGATGCGTCAGATGTTCATAAAATACTAAGAAGAATTTCTGATTCTGATATACAAATAATGGGTTTTAATAAATATTTTTGTAAACCCGAATGGCTTATATGTTCAGTATTCGGAGTATGTCCACCCAGTGTAAGACCATCCGTTCGTTCTGATAATAATACCAGAATGGAAGATGATTTAACTCATAAATTATGTGATATTATTAAAACAAATAGAACTTTAAAAAGTAAACTACAACAAAAATCACCAAAAAAGGTTATCGATGAATGGTATCAATTATTACAATATCATATAGCCACTCTTGTAGATAATACTTTGCCAGGTATTCCTCCAGCTCAACAACGATCGGGTAGAGCTCTTAAATCTATTAAGGAAAGACTTAAATCAAAAGAAGGTAGAGTAAGAGGAAATTTAATGGGTAAACGGGTAGATTATTCAGCCAGAAGTGTAATTACCCCAGACCCAAATATAAGTATTAATGAATTAGGTGTTCCGTTTGAAATTGCCAAAAACCTAACTTATCCAGAAATTGTAACAAAATATAATTTAAAAAAAATAACTGAAATTGTAAAAAATGGTTATGATAAATATCCTGGGGCTAAATCTATTAAAAGAAAAAGTGATAAAAGAGTAATTTCTCTAAAAGTTATAGATACAAGTAATTATGAATTAAATATTGGTGATATTGTAAATAGGCATTTAAAAGATGGTGATTTAGTTCTTTTTAACAGACAACCATCTCTTCATAGAATGAGTATGATGTGTCATAAAATAAAAGTTCTACCCTATAAAACATTTAGATTAAATGTTAGTGTTACTACTCCATATAATGCCGATTTTGATGGTGATGAAATGAATATGCATGTTCCACAATCTATACAAACTTCTGTAGAACTAAAACAATTAGCATCTGTAGAAACACAAATTATATCACCTTCACAACATGCTCCAATTATAGCTTTAGTTCAAGATAGTATTATAGGTTCATATTTATTAACCAGATATGATAACTATTTAACAAGAGACGAAGTATTTGATTTACTATATTGGATTCCTGATTTTGAAGGAAAAATACCAAAACCGGATATTAAAGCAAATACTCCCGCCCACGAGTTACCTGATTGGTTTCCCAAATATAAATACAATACAAAACAAGATTTGTGGTCAGGAAGAACGATATTTTCATTAATAATTCCTAAAATAAATATGGAAAAAAATAATAATTCATACGGGTTTCAAAGTAATTTTATGAATAGAGTAGTAATTAAGGATGGAGAATTAATAGATGGGGTATTAGATAAGCAAATATTGGGTACCAAGGAACAGGGCATAGTTCATATTGTATTTAATGAATATGGTCCTGAAAGAACTAAAAAATTTTTAGATGATGCCCAAAATTTGGTTACAAATTGGATGTTAATGTCAAGTTTTAGTATTGGTTTAGGTGATTTAATGGCTGATGAAGAATCTACTATAAAGATGGAACAGACGATTAATGAGAAAAAACAAGCGGTTATTGAAGTTATAGAGCATGTTCATAAAGGTATCCTTAAAAATGATACAGGAAATCCAAATTCTAATGAATTCGAAATTCAAGTTATGCAAAATCTAAATCAAGCTACTGGATCTAGTGGTAAAATTGGTGCCCAATTCTTGGATTCTGATAATCGTATGAAAAATATTGTTAATTCTGGATCAAAAGGTTCTGAACTTAATATTGGACAAATGATTGCTTGTGTTGGACAACAATCAGTAGATGGTAAAAGAATCCCTTACGGTTTTACTGATAGAACTCTTCCTCATTTTCATAAATTCGATGACGGAGCGGCTGCCAGGGGGTTTGTATCTAATAGTTTTGTAAAAGGTTTAACTCCAACTGAGTTTTTCTTCCACGCGATGGGAGGTAGAGAAGGACTTATTGATACAGCGGTTAAGACATCCGAAACAGGATATATCCAAAGAAAATTAGTTAAAGGAATGGAAGATGTGAGAATTGAATCAGATTATTCTGTTAGAGATTCCAATAAAAATATTATACAATTCCTATATGGAGAAGATGGTATGGATCCAACAAAAATAGAAAGACAATTTATAAATACTCTTACCATGTCCAAAAATAAAATTGATGAAATGTATAAGATAAAAACAAGCGGTTGGGAAAAACATCTTGATAAAGATTCATTAAAAATATTAAAAAATAAAGAAAATAAAAAGTATATTAAAGGATTATTTGAAGATTATTATCAACAAATTTTAATTGATAAAAAATATTATATAGAAAAAATTAATGGAGGCAATCTTATTAATGGGGGAGAAGTTCATTACCCAATCAATATACAAAGACTAATTCAAAATTCTCTAAATCTAATTGTGGGTAGTAAATCAGATTTAAATCCTATTTATATTCTTGAAAAAATTAAAGAATTGGAACAAAAATTAGTAATAACAGAAACTTTGGCGGATAACAAATTGTTAATAATATTGTTAAGATGTTATTTTAGTCCAAACGTATTAATCAAGAAATATAAATTAAACACTATAGCTTTTGATTATATTTTAGGAAATATTATGCAACAATTTATTTCAGCATTGGCACAACCGGGTGATTTAGTAGGAGTAATCTCTGCTCAATCTATAGGTGAACCATCTACTCAAATGACTTTGAATACTTTTCACTTTGCTGGAGTTTCTTCCAAATCCCAAGTTACTAGAGGTTTATCGCGCTTTAAAGAGCTTCTTAGTGCTACCAAAAATATGAAAAGTCCATATTTAAATATATATCTTAAAGATGATTATGCTAATAGTAAAGAAAAGGCTTCAAAAATTATTAATGAAATTACTATTACACACATTAATCAACTTATCAAATCATCAGAAATTTATTATGAATCTAAAGAAAACAATATTTATGATTTAGATAATGACTTATTACAAATATATGGTAAGTTTTCGGAATTTGATATTCAAGAAGATGATAATATTCAAAATCCTTGGATATTAAGGTTAGAAATGGATAAAAGAAAATTAATGGAAAAAAATATTAAAATGCTGGACATATACTTTGCCATTATGACAAAATTTTCAAATGTAGATAATAGTTCTGAAGATATTAGTTGTGTATTTTCGGATGATAACGCTTCTTCATTGATTTTTAGAATAAGATGTATCAACAAATTTAGTGATGAAAATGATAATTGTCCTGAAGAAGATACTATATGTATATTACGAACACTAGAAAAAACTATTTTGAATGACATAACTTTGTCTGGTATAAATGGAATCAAAAATGCATCAATGTCTAAATATGAAACATTATATAAATTTAATATAGATACCAATGAATTTGAAAAAAATCCCGAATGGGTTATAGATACTACCGGAAGTAATTTAATTGAAATATTTAACCATCCTTCTATAGAACCAAGTAAAACTGTGTCTAATGATATTCATGAAATATATAATGTTTTAGGAATTGAGGCAGCAAGACAAGTATTAATTGACGAAATATCCCAAATATTTAATGATAGCGGGGGATATGTAAATTCGAGACATATTACACTTTTAGCAGATGTAATGACTAATAAGGGTGGATTTATGTCAATAGATAGACATGGTATTAATAAAAGTGACAGAGGACCTCTCGCTAAATGTTCTTTTGAAGAAACACCTGATATTATAGCAAAAGCCGCTATTTTTGGAGAAATAGATAAAGTTACAGGCGTGTCTTCTAATATTATGCTTGGTCAAGAAGTTCCAATAGGAACAGGATCAGTAGAGATGATATTTGATGAAGATAAATTTTTAGATCTATTAGGAAATTTAAGAGCCGAAGAGGAAAAAACAGAAGAAGTCGATAATACTGAAAAAGAAAAGTTTATGAATGAATTTTGTGTAAATAATGCCTTTACTGACGACATTTTTGATAAAATCTAATAATAATAAATGAAATTAAATTATTATAATTAGATATCTAATATATCAGATACTATATATTTTATTTTATCATTGCTATTTTTGAAAGATAAATTTACATTGATTTGTGAATTCTTATTTATTATATAATTGATTTGTGTAGAACATAAATTTATTAAACTACTACTATTTATTTTAGAAATATATGAATTATTAAAATCATTATCAATCACCGTTTCATTAATTAATATAAATAATTCAGAATATCTCTCAATATATTTAGATGTATTAAATATTTTAAATACGAATGATTTGATAAATGATTGTATAATTTTACCATTAAATAATATATCTAATTTATTTTTAAAAGAATTGATATTTTGAAAAGGGATGTTTGGAATTAAATAAATACCACTATTGTTCATAAATAAAATAATTTTATTAGGAAAAAACTTAAATACAGATTTTATTATTAATATTTTAAAAATTATATCATATTCCATATTGAAATTTTTTCCTAATTGGGTAATTATATTAATTTCGTCTTTATCAAATGTATACATTAATTGTTTTTTTATGGATTTATCTTCTTCCAATGGTAAACTACTTTGAAATATAATAGAACTCATTTTAAGTAGTATACTAATCATAAAATATAGAGATTTTAATTCAGATATTATATGTATTTTATTTTCTAAATATCTATAGTTATTTGTAGTGACAGTATGTTTAATTTTTACATTTTCTAAAAATACTATATTTTTAATAATATTATCTAATTCACTTATAATATATTTTTCTAAATTATATAAACTATATGATAAATCTATTACAATTGTAGAATTAGTATTATTATTCATTAGTATAAATACAAATAGAGCATTATCTATTGTTTGGTAATGATTATATAAATACTTATTTTGACATTTAATATTATAATATTTTGAATTCAATTCTGGGAATTTTGTAATTAATATATTATAAAGTTTATATCCTTGAATTTTACTCAATGTATATCTACTATTCAAAAAAATCCTTTTTATAAAACTATTTTTAAATAAAAATTTATTAATATTTGAAAATTTTAAATTTTCTGGATAAACTAAACTTTTGCTTTTTTTTATTTTTGAAGTTTTTTTACTAATAAGAATTATATTATTTTCTAAAATTTGATAACTATTTGGTAATTTAACCATTGATCCATTAAATACTAGTATGTTACTATTATCAATTCTATGTATATTAAATATTGAAAATAATTTACCAGTTATTTTAGAGGAATTAATTACTACATTATATAGTAAAAATTGTCTAATATTGTAACTATAAAATATTATATTTTTATAATTGCTTGGATATTTCAATGTATATTTATGGCTTATAAATAATGAATTATTAGAATTTATATCATCTGATATATTTACATTGATTATATCATTTTCAAAAAAAAGTTTATATTTATTTAAAAAAACATATCCTAAAAAATAATTAAAATATATTTTGTTTAAATCTTGTAAGTGTATTTCATTAGTTGTTAAACAAATTTTTAATTTTAATCTACTCATACTTGTAAATTGTTTTATTTTTATCCAATCTAAAATAAACAATGTATTATTATTTTCATAATATATTTTTCCAAAATAGGTTTTTATATTAAAATGCTCATATATTTTTTTATCTAATATTTTTTTACAATCTTCATTAGTTACTCTCCAATTATAAGAAATTTTTTTTGTAACCCCTATATAAATTTCTATTTCTAAATAACATGTTAGTAATATAAATAAAACCTTATAATAATTAAATACACTAAAAGATATATGAATTTTATTTATTTTTCTATCAATTAAATATTTATACAGTAAGCATAAATCTCTATAAAGCTTATTATTTGGAATATTGTGTATTAGATGACCATTAATATCTTGTAAAATATTTTTTAATATTAATTTTTGTAGTTTCATACTATTAAATATAACGAAATTTCTTTTAAATAATAAACTTATATTATATATATTTATATGGATACTAATAAAATAGATTCTATTAATATAGAACAACTGTTAAATAGATGCGAAACAGGGGATTTAATACTTTATTCCTCTAATTCATGGATATCTTATTTTATTGAATATTTTACAGGAAGTCAATTTAGTCATATTTCTATGATTATTAAGGATCCTAAATATATTGATCCTAGCCTAAAAGGACTTTATATTATCGAATCTGGATATGAACCTAAACCAGATCCTGAAAATAATAAAATTAAATATGGTGTTCAACTAACACCTATAAGTGAAGTAATAGATCAATATAAAGATGGGAAAATGGGAAATTTATATTATCGTAAATTAAATTGTTTGAGATCCAATAATTTTAATCAAAAAATAAAAGAAATTCATAAAAGTGTTCATGACAAACCATATGATCTTAATATATTGGATTGGTTAAAGGCTGATTTAAAGTTTAAAATAGGTAATGAAAGAAAAACTAATGAATTTTGGTGTTCGGCACTAATAGGTTATATATATCATCAATTAGGATTTTTAAATACAGATATTAAATGGACTATAATAACACCAAAAGAATTTAGTTACAATGAAGATCCAGATGATTTAAAATTTGAAAATTGTATATTGTTAAGAGAAAAATTAATAAGTTTTTGTGTATAAAATTCAATAATATTCTATTTTAATAATTTAATATATTAGTAATGAAAGAATTTATTAAAAATATATTATCATTTGATAAACCAGGTATATATGGAAAAGAAGAGTGTCTATTTGTAAATGCTAACTTTGTATTAGTTAAAGACCACAAAATGATAGATGATAATGAACAAAATCTACATTTAACTGCTTGGTGTAGAAATATTAATGTTAAATCATTAAAAGATCTTAATTCAAATTATATAATTCATTTAAAAGAAATTAAATCAAAGGTGATAGATATTATAAAAACCAGATATAGTGGTTTTAATAATTTAGATATATTTATACACTATCCTCCTCAATTTTGGCAATTACATATTCATTTTAGGAATAAAAGTTTAGCTAAAACATCTCCAAAAAATGAAATTTTTTATTTAAAAGATGTAATAAAACAGCTTGAAAATACTAATTTTAAATGTTTTTTATAAAAATTTGCTCGTTATACTATCTATTTTTTCTATTCTTCGTTGATGTCTTCCTCCCTCGAACTCTGTATTTAAAAATTTATCTACAATTAATAATTTATTATCTCCATGGATATCACTCCCCAATGATATTATATTGGCATTATTATGTTGTCTAGATAATTCAGCAGACCTTATATCATGACATAGTGCGCATCGAATACCTTTAAAACGATTAGCAGCTATGGACATACCTATACCACTTTTACATATAATTATTCCAAATGAGTTAGGTTTTTCTAAAACTCTTAAAGCAACTGCTTGTGCTACTCCCGGATAATCAATTGATTTTGTAGTATATACTCCAATATCTTCACATTTCATACTTGGATATTTCTCAATTAAAAAAAATTTAATAGTATTTTTTAACTCGTATCCACCGTGATCTGAACCTATTATAATCATTATAAATATGTGTTTGAAAAAATATATTCAAAAATATCCTATTTTTAAAAAAAAGAACTATGTAAAAATATAATATATATATCAATGAATAAAAAACTTAAAATAGGAATATTTACTTGGTATAATAAAAGATATAGCAATTTTGGAAATATTTATTATCAGATTAATAAGAAATATTGTGAAAAACATGGTTATACTATGCATAAATGTGATATTGAAAGAATAACATATCCGAGAACCAAACATTGGGAAAGATATGCGCTTTTAGAAGAACATTTAAAATATGATTATGATTACTTGGTTTGGATTGACGCGGATGCTTATATTTATAATGATAGTCCACCTCTTGAGAATATTATAAATCTTTATGATAATAAAACATTTATCCTATCTGGAGCATATGATAGATATAATTCCCAATACTTAAATAATGAGGAACATTCTAATATAAACAGTGGGTTTTTTATTGTTAAAAATAATAATTTTA
>Ga0209307_1002211_pt1 | contig 11741 bp, 9 predicted proteins | sample COGITO_mtgs_1105_FD_185519 | JGI IMG/M metagenome (GOLD analysis project Ga0209307, IMG submission 185519) | Pelagic marine microbial communities from North Sea - COGITO_mtgs_110530 (SPAdes) (version 2) | ecosystem: Environmental > Aquatic > Marine > Epipelagic ...
TTCATCCCCGCAGAATCTTATTTTGATGAAAACCCTCCTCGCCTCACTTTGGCAGAGGTGGAATTGGGGGTCAACTATGCACTGGTTGTGACCACCAATGCCGGTTTATGGGCATATGATGTGGGGGACACGGTGAAGTTCACATCCAAAACCCCTTACCGACTTGTGGTCACAGGACGGATCAAGCATTTTACAAGCGCATTCGGTGAGCACGTCATTGCCGAAGAGGTCGAAAGCGCCATCCAAGATGCCATGGCCTCACATGGCGGCACGGTGGCGGAGTTTCATGTCGCCCCGGAGGTCAATCCAGAGGAAGGCTTGCCATACCATGAATGGTTGATTGAATTTGCGGAGCCGCCAGCTGATCTGGAGGGGTTTGCGCGGGCGGTTCACAGCGGCGTGGCCGAGCGGAATCCGTATTACCGAGATTTGATTCAGGGGTCGATTTTGCAACCGGCCAAAGTGACCTCTGTTTCTTCGGGCTCTTTTCAGCGCGCCATGGATAACTTGGGTAAATTGGGCGGACAGAACAAGCCGCCCCGTTTGGCAAATGCCCGGGACTTTGCGGCGATTTTATTGAAGGTACAGGACGCGTGAAAATTTTAGCACTCATCGGCGGAAGCGGTTCCGGTAAATCAACCGTATTGAATGGAATTCGGGACCATTTTGGTGCCCGGGCAGCGGTGCTGTCGTTGGACAATTATTACCGTCCCAAATCGGAGCTTCCTGTGGATGAAAACGGATGGACAAATTTCGACTTGCCCGAGGTCATCGACCACGACCACATGATCCGAGACATCGACCAACTGCGCAACGGACGACCCATCGAACTCGACACGTACACCTACAACCGAGATGTGATGAAGTCTGAAAAAGTGGTCATCGAGCCTTCAGAATGGCTGGTAGTTGAGGGGTTGTTTGCCATGGCTTATCCCGAGATGAAGGAGCGGGTAGATGTGCTTGGGTTCATCGATGCTCCGGCTGATGTAAGGCTGCAGCGGCGGATAGACCGCGATGGGACCGAGCGAGGGTATTCTGAGGAGGAGGTCCGATACCAATGGGAGAATCACGTGCGTCCTGCCGATATCGCCTACATTGAACCTTGGAAACATCAAGCTGATGTGGTGGTTGACAACCACCACCAATGGGAAGAAGGACTTCGGATGTTGATTCAAAAAATGGAGGAATAACGAACTCAAGAACCATGAAAAAAGCATTTACCCTACCAAGCTGCAAGACCTGTGTTCGAATTTTTGATGAGCTGAAGCCAGCAGAACAGGGCTGCGAGGTGGTGGATATCAAGGCCGAGGGTATTTCTGCGGTGGATCTGGATCAAATGAAGGTCCATGCAGGCTCCTATGAGGCTCTGTTTTCACGCAGGGCCATGAAATTCCGTTCCATGGGACTGGCGGATCAATCATTGACCGAAGCCGATTACCGACGCTTGATCTTGGAAGAATACACGTTCTTGAAGCGACCGGTGTTCTTGTTTGATGACTCGGTTTGTGCGGGGTCCGCCAAGGCTTCCGTGGAAGCTGCACGCAAAGCGCTCCAAAAGTAATCTGAACCGCATCATGGCAAGGTTTCTGGCCCATCTGGCCCTCTTGATTGTTGCCCTTGTGTATGGGGGAAATTATTTAGTCGCGAAGGGGCTGATGCCCAATTTGATTGGACCGAGCGGTTTCATTGTGCTCCGTGTGCTGGGAGGCGGGGGCTTGTTTTGGTTGGTGCGGGCTGTTATCCGATACCAGCGAGGCACATGGGAGCGCATCGACCGTTCTGATGTTTGGCGATTATTCGCTTGCGGTACCACCGGTGTTGCAGCCAATCAGTTGTTGTTTTTCAACGGATTGAATGTGACCAGCCCGGTGAATGCGTCCTTGATCATGACCATCAACCCTGTGCTGGTTTTGCTGATTTCGGCGGCCATGCTCGGCACCAAAATCACAGGCCGTAAGATGCTGGGAATAGCCATTGGCGGCGCAGGAGCGGTAGCACTTTTAATCCTTGGCGCGCAGCAAACCAACGTTCACGCTTCATGGCAAGGCGACCTCATGATATTGATCAATGCTACGAGCTACGGATTTTACCTCGTTCTGGTTAAGCCCTTGATGGTAAAATATAAACCGCTGACGGTCATCTCGTGGGTGTTTTTGTTTGGAGCGCTTTGGGTGTTGCCCATCGGAGCTCAGCAGGCTTGGGCCATTGATTGGGCTGCGTTTGAGCCCCAGCATTGGCAGGGACTGGCGTATGTAGTGCTGGCTACGACATTCATGGTGTACCTCCTCAATATTTTTGCGCTGCGGCATGTGCAACCAACGGTGGTGAGCATCTACATCTATTTGCAGCCGCTTCTGGCCACGGGGTTTTCGTGGTGGCTGAGTCAAACGGGCGGGGTAGATTACACAGCGGATTTGGGTTGGTGGACTGCGGCATGTGCTGCAGCGATTTTTGCTGGCGTGGCTTTGGTCAGTTTACCAGTGCGACGTGCAAAGTGAGGTGAGATTTCTTAATTTCACCTCATGCCAATAGCCAAGCCATTCAATCTAACCCAATGGATCGAAGACCATCGGGACTTGCTCAAGCCGCCCGTAGGCAATAAAAACCTGTACGTTGAAAGTGGAGACTACATTGTGATGATCGTCGCTGGGCCAAATGCCCGCAAGGATTACCATTACAACGAAACGGAAGAATTGTTTTACCAGCTTGAAGGTCATATCACGGTCAGAATCCAAGAGGACGGACAACCTGTCGACATGAAATTGGGCCCAGGTGATATGTACCTGCATCCGGCCAAAGTGCCCCACAGCCCCATGCGCGAGGAAGGGTCGTTGGGATTGGTGATTGAATGCAAGCGATCAGGAACAGATGCCAAAGACGGACTGCTCTGGTTTTGCGACGCCTGCAACCATCCATTGCATTCCACCTACTTTAAGCTCGAGAACATCGAAAAAGACTTTTTACCCCGCTTCCGGGAGTTTTACGGGAGCGCAGATTTGCGCACGTGCTCGTCCTGTGGTGAGGTCATGGGGACCGATCCGAGGTTCGTAGACTGATGCACTGTATTCTTGATGGAGCAACCCATTGGGGAGCGCAGCGGTTTGCCCTTTAGAGGGTGAAAATTCAAACAGAAGCAACCAATGCACATGACACACTACTTTCCATGGACTCTTGCCTTGCTATTGATGGCTTTGGGTCCCATTTCATCGCGCGCACAGGAGTGTTCTGATATCCAATTTTTTGTAGTCAATCAAGCCGGAGAGAATTGGCCGGTGCTTGATGTGAATTATCTGATTTCTAACGAGGAGGGGATGCCAACAGCAGATGGGACATGGGAGGTCACACCAAACGGATTGACGGCTGATTTCTGCCTGTCTGTGGGATGTTATTCTATCGCTCTGAGCGGAGAAGCGGTCAATGGAGAGACCATAGGATTGGAGTTATTCCAGTCAGATTTTATCCAAATCTTGGAATTAAATCAGACAGAAGGAGGCATTTGGCAAGCATCTTTCTGCGTCGAGCAGCCGATGGAGTTTAACTGTCCAGAAGCCATAGGTTTTTCTGAAGGAGAAGGATGCGCATGGGCTTTTGAGATCGGTAGCTTTCAAGAAGGAGAGGAAGTGTTGTGGGATTTTGGGGATGGAACCCAGTCCATCTGGGGCGGTCATTTTATTACACATGAATTTGAGGAATCGGGGACGTACGAAATAACCGCTTTTTTCACGTCGTATGATTGTCCCATGGGAGTCAATTTGAGCACCGTTGTACAAGTGGTTGGGTGCGGAGAAACCGAGTGCTCATTGGAAATGGAGGTATCGAGTGCAGATGGCATGTTGTTCACGTTCTCCATCCCGGAGCAACCTGAAGGCGCAATCATCGAATGGTACGTCGACGGTCAGGTGGTTCCGCCCACCAGCGAGAACGGCTTGACCTTTGAAGCGGGATTTGATTTCAATCCATACTGGAGCGTCTGCGTGGAGGTCTTTACGGATGCCTGCCCTGAAGGGATGGAGGCGTGCTATACCAACCTCGAAAGCAGCGATTGCCCTGACCCCGAAATGATGGAGGTGGAATACATGGGAGGCTGCTATGCTTTGTTCTGGCTGTCTGATCCGAATGTTTGGGAGATTGGATGGTCGGTGAACGGGGTATTGATTGAATGGACCACCGGAATTTTTTTCGATTACACATTCCCAAGTGACGGCGTTTACTCTGTGACGGCAGAATTCTATTCGGCAACTTGTCAAGGCGAACTTTACGAGTGGGAAATCAACATCGAGGGTTGCGGTGAAGAGGAATGTCCGCTGGATTTGGTTTGGGATGAAATCGAGTGCAATCAGTTTTTTCTTGAAGCCATTGATCAGCCGGAAGATGCCACGCTGTTTTGGACATTGGATGGGGAGCCCTACGATTATGGATACGCAGAAATGATGTTCACCTTTGAAGAGGATGGCTGTCACACCTTCGGGGTGGGATACGAAACGCCATCTTGCCCGATGGGCGCTTTTGAAGAATTGGAAATTTGTTCGGATTGCACATGGACCGAATGTGATGTGACCATCGACTATGAGGAATTAGCGGATGGGATTTATTTGTTTTCGGCCGTCACTTCCAATGGTGAATTGTTCGAGGGTGAAGTCAACTGGTGGACCGGTGGATCCAATGTGGGAGAAGGCAATCCGTTTGCGTGGACATGGGATGTGTTGGAGCCAATGGAGGTTGGCATGTGCATTGGATACGGCAGTTGGCAAGATTGCCCGGGAGGAGAGACGTGCATTGAGCTTGAAACTCCGGAGATGACCTGTGAGGAAATCCAGTTAATCCTCGACGGAGAATGGACAGCCGAGGTTGATTGGGCCTTCGAATTGGGATTCGAAGCAGTCATTGATGGATTCGAAATTGCCGGTTGGTCGTTCGACTCCGATTGGTCTGCAGATGGTGTGATTTCGGACACCCTCATTCTGTGCGTACCACCCGCCTGTTTCGATGTGTTTTGGGGGTGGGATGCAGCGGCTGTTGATGTGGAATCTTTGCTCATCAGCGTGCTCGTTGCAGGGATGGATCCCATTGTGTTGTTCGACTGGTTCGAGCCGTACGCGGACGTCGACTTTGGCTTGTTGCCCGATTGTTTTGACGCTGTGTCTGTGGCTGAGAACCCACTTCAAGGAGCTCGCGTTTGGCCCAATCCAGCGGGGGAGTCTATTCAGTGGACCCTTCCCCATTCGGATGAAGCGTGCGAGCTCACCGTGTATACCCTGGATGGCCGCATTCTTCTTACGGATCAATTATTCGGTAGTTCGGGTCGATTGGACGTGTCGGACTGGTCGAATGGATGGTACGTTCTGTCTTGGGAAACTTCCGGTATGGCTCCGATGATGCAGAGAATCTTTGTTGTGCATTGAGCGCATCGAAGAGCCATCTCTCACGTCAATAACCCGGTGGAAAAGCCACCGTCAATAGCTCTGAGACGATTGCGTTCTGTGGTTTGTCATGCCTTAACTTCGCAGACGCAACCCCCTATGGGTTGCATTTATGAGAATGACGTATCAAAAATTAAACAACGGAGTTGGATGGTCTGTGTGGGCGCTCGCAACCGTTGTATTTCTATCGACGATTGAACCAACGGCTAGTTTTTGGGACTGTGGCGAGTTTATAGCCTCCGCCTACAAACTGGAAGTAGGCCACCCTCCGGGAGCTCCTTTCTTTATGCTGCTGGCGCGGTTCCTGATGATTTTTAGCACACCAGAGACAGCGGCCGTCAGTGCCAATGCACTTTCCGCGTTGAGCAGCTCCTTCACGATTCTATTTTTGTTCTGGAGTGTGACCCATTTGGCCAAAAAACTCATCCAACGCGAATCAGAGCCTTTGAGTGTGGCAGAAACTTGGGCCGTATTGGGATCAGGTGCAGTTGGTGCTTTGGTCTACACCTTCAGCGACAGCTTTTGGTTTTCGGCAGTAGAAGGCGAGGTATATGCGCTGTCCTCTCTGTTCACAGCGCTGGTGTTTTGGGTGATTTTGAAGTGGGAAAAAGTTGCCGATGAACCGGGGCATCTGCGTTGGATATTGGTCATTGCGTACTTGATGGGATTGTCCATTGGAGTGCACCTATTGAATCTATTGGCAATTCCAGCGATTGCTTTGGTGTATTACTTCAAGAAATACCCTTTCTCTTGGAAAGGATTGGCGGTGACCGCGCTGGTAGCGGTGGCCTTGCTGATGTTTGTGCAGGAGGGATTGATCAAAGGCGTCGTGAATTTGGCGGGCCGTTTTGAATTGATGTTTGTGAACGACTTTGGGATGGGCTTCAATTCCGGTGTTTTGGTGTATGCCTTGGTACTCATCGCTTTTTTGACAGCGGCCATTTGGTTCACTCACCAAAAGGGATGGTGGGCAACGAACACCTTGGTATTGGGGATGACGATGGTGCTGATTGGGTACTCGACATTCGCTGTGATTGTCATCCGAAGTGCCGCAAATCCGCCAATGGATGAGAACAATCCCGAAGACCTTTTCTCGCTGCTTTCGTATTTGAACCGGGAGCAATATGGCGATCGACCGCTGGCTTCAGGTCAGTATTGGGGCAGTCCTGTGGACCCCGGGAATTCATATAAAGACGGAAGTCCACGCTACGTGAAGAGTTTTAGCATCATAGAAGACAAGGGAAGAGATGTCCGAGTCAAGTCGTTCCGGACCGAAGGAGGAGCGCAGTCTTGGATGGAGGAAAACGGGACCAAACGTATGCGGATTCAGGAGGAATACGTTGACAGCGGTGAAAAGCGGGGAAGTGTGCCCAATTATGACCCGCGATTTACGATGCTTTTTCCAAGGATGTACTCCGGCACACCCAATCACATTGAGGCGTATAAGAGCTGGAGTAACTACAAGGGCTACAATGAGTCGACGGGGTTTCAAAGCCCAATGTCGAATGCGTTGATGACCAAAGCTGGCTTTGAACAGCACGTGGCTGAGGTGTACCTCAATGGGTCTATGTCCAAGCAGGACTTGACTCGGGCGATGAATGGCTTGTTTCGATTATACAACCGAAGATTCGAGGATAATTTTGAAGTGGCTTCACCCAATGAAATTTTAGTTCGCGATGCTCAAACGGGGAGCATGCAGCGTGCACCATTGGATTCGCCGGGCATGGCAGGCACATTGGCGCAATTCATTGTAAACGACCTCGAATCAGGACTGACCAGAGGGAGGGGGTATGTTGAACGGTTGGAAGGCCAGCGGGACCAAATCGAATCGCAGATGCGAATGGTGTCACGACGGGCGAATCAAACGGGCTCGCAAGAAGATGCTCAGGCTGCTCGTCAACTGCAGGGAATGCTGGACCGTGTTCAGGCGGATCTCAAACCGAGCATGGCCGAGAACCTTCGTTTTTTCAAGGATTATCAAATAGGCTGGATGTATTTCCGCTATTTCCTTTGGAATTTTGCAGGACGTCAGGACGACACTCAAGGCAACGGTGACTTTTTGGATGGCAACTGGCTCAGTGGACTGAGTATGATCGACGCCGAGCGGCTCGGGAACCAAGATCGACTGTCTGAGGTGCAAAGAGAAAACAAGGGCTTCAATCGGTTTTATTACCTGCCGCTGCTGCTCGGTATCATTGGCTTGCTCTTTCAAGCATTCCGAGATCCGCGTCAGTTCCTGGTGGTTTCGGCCTTGTTCATTTTGACTGGGCTAGCAATTGTGGTTTACTTAAATCAATACCCTTTCCAACCGAGGGAGCGGGATTACGCATTTGTCGGTTCATTTTACGCCTATGCTATGTGGATTGGATTGGGGGTTTGTGCGCTGTTTGAATTTGCTCGAAGCATGACCGTCAAAACAGCAGCCCAGGTTATCGGCTCCGCTGCAGCAGCGGGCATTGTCCTTTACGCCATGGAATTGGCTTCGGGAGGCAACCACGCGATGAGCTACAGCCTGTTGTTTATGACGGCGGTAGCGGCGGGTCTGGTCGGATTGGCACTGGTGCTACAAAAGACTTCCATGAAGGAGACCTTGCGAGCACAGGTGATGCTGGTTCTTTCGCTATCTGTTCCTGCATTAATGGCGAGTGAAGGGTGGGATGATCACAGCCGGGCGCATCGCCGCACGGGAGTCGATTTTGCGAAGAACTACTTGGACTCATTGGAACCGAATGCCATCTTGTTTACCAACGGAGACAACGACACGTTCCCGCTCTGGTACGTTCAAGAGGTCGAGGGGTACCGGACAGATGTTCGAATTTGCAATTTGAGTTTGCTCAATACCGACTGGTACATCGATCAAATGAAACGGCAAGCGTACGAAAGCGCACCACTCCCGATAGCCATGGAAGAGGAAAGTTACCGCCAAGGGACCCGTGACTTGGTGGTTTTGGACAACCCGAAAGATCCGATGAATCCTTACATGGACTTGGCTGTAGCGATGGAGTATGCGCTAGATGACAAGAACATGCGGGAGTTTGGTGGGGGGAAGAAATACGCTGTGATTCCATCAAATAGTTTCAGAATCCCGGCTGACAGCGCGCAGTTGGTGAACTTTGGCGTTCTGGATGCAGAAGAAATGGCAAATCGCGTTTCTTCCATTGATTTCACGTTATCGGGATCCAATGGATCGCCTAAATCCTACATCCTGAAAAATCAGTTGGCGGTGTTGGATATGATTTACAACAACCGATGGGAACGTCCGATTTATTTTGCTGTAACCACCGGTCCAGACAGCTACATGGGGCTGCAAGAATACTTCCGGTTGGAAGGTCTGGCTTACCGGTTGGTGCCCATCAAATATCCCCCCAATCCCAACCCCAATGCTTTTGGCGGAGTGTCCAGTGACAAGATGTACGACAACGTGGTCAACAAGTGGTCATGGGGTGGAATGGATAATGTTGAAGATGGGATTTACATGGACGAAAATAACCGCAGGATGGTGACCAATTTCCGCCTGCAGATGGCCATTCTCGCTGAACAATTGCTCTCTGAAAACGATGCCAATCGCGCGTTGGATATTTGCGAGATGGTCATGGTGAAAATGCCAGAAGAGAATGTGCCATTGAATCGTGTTTTGATGACTGTTCAAGCGACCCTTATGGAAATCGCGGCTTCGGATTCTATTCCGGGCGAGCAGTTTTATGAACTGTCCGATGAACGCCGTGCCCAGGCGCGAGAACTAGCAAAGACATTGACACGTCAACTGTTCGATATCCAGACGGAGGATTTGACCTATTACTATTCGTTAGACCCTATGCGGTTCTCAGCAGTTTCTCAGGAGCGTCGCATCGCGCAGCAAGTTGCTCAAGTGATGATTCAAACGGCTTCTTTGTATTTGCCTGAAGATTCACTGGCCAGCGAACTAACCCGCAAAATGGAAGAGATTGAAGCTATGATGGCGGAGGAACAGGTGCGCATTTCAAACTTGGGATCGTTTAACTTTTGAGATTGACTAAGCAACGCATTGCAATCTTAGCGTCAGGTTCGGGCTCGAATGCAGAACAAATCATACGCCACTTCATTGATTCGCCATGGGCGGAAGTAGCCTGGGTGGGGTCGAATGGAGCAGCCAATTCTGCCGGGATCTTCGAGAGAACGAGGACCATGGGAATGGAGACGACGGCCTTTTCACGGCGAGATTTAACGGAAGGTCGTGTGACGGAAATGTTGGTGGAGGCCGAGATTGATTGGGTTGTGCTCGCAGGTTTTCTGATGCACATTCCAGAATCTATGATTCGGGAATTTCCTCTGCGCATGGTCAACATTCACCCTTCGCTGTTACCAGATTTTGGTGGGAAAGGGATGTACGGGCTTCATGTGCATCGGGCTGTCCAGGATTCAGGTCGAACTGAAACAGGCATGACAGTGCATTATGTAACGGAGGGTTACGATGAAGGAGAGATTGTATTTCAAGCCACATGTCCCATCGAGTCGGGCTTGGAGGCAACTGCCATTGCAAAAAAAGTCCAAGAATTGGAACACGCTTATTTTCCGAAAGTCATCGAATCCTTGGTGCGAGAAAGCCTTGTAAATTCTCCCAATTGATATGGCCACCGTAACCGTATATACCGATGGGGGAGCAAGTGGAAATCCAGGGCCTGGAGGCTACGGAGCGCTGATGATGTCTGGAGAGCATCAAAAGGAACTCAGCGGAGGGTTCCGCCTGACGACGAATAACCGGATGGAACTATTGGCCGTTATCGTCGCTCTTGAGGCATTGAAGCGGCCGGGATTGGAGGTGGCCATTTACTCGGACTCGAAGTATGTCGTAGATGCCGTCGAGAAGGGTTGGCTGATGAGTTGGGAGCGGAAAGGATTCAAGGACAAGAAGAACCCAGATTTATGGCGCAGGTTCCTGGTCATTTACCGTCAACATCGGGTGAAATTTCACTGGGTGAAGGGCCATGCAGGCAATCCCAACAATGAACGCGCGGATTATTTGGCTGTTCAGGCTTACCAAACAGGGAGTCTAGGCGTGGATGAAGGCTACGAGTCCTTGAAGGGCTAATCAATGCGGTTCTGGTCACATGGGGTTGGCCGGTAGGGACGTATCTTTGTTCTTCAAACGCATTAACAGATAACGCTATGCGCACGGATTTGTACCAGGGACATGACTATTACATGTTGGATGATCTGCTCACGGAAGAACATAAGTTGATTCGGGATGCAGCACGCGAATGGGTGAAGAAAGAGGTAAGTCCCATCATTGAAGATGCAGCTGAAAAATGTGTCTTTCCACGGCACTTGCTTCCGGGATTGGGTGAAATAGGAGCCTTTGGCCCTTATATCCCTGCAGAATACGGAGGGCCTGGCCTGGACCAGATCAGCTATGGTATTTTGATGCAAGAGTTGGAGCGGTGCGATAGCGGTTTGCGATCCACAGCATCTGTGCAAAGCAGTTTGGTGATGTATCCCATTTGGCGGTATGGGTCAGAGGAGCAAAAGCAAGCATTTTTGCCCAAGTTGGCAACGGGCGAAATGATGGGATGTTTCGGTTTGACCGAGCCGGATCACGGATCGAATCCCGGCGGGATGACGACGAACTTCAAAGACGACGGTGATCATGTGATTCTGAACGGTGCAAAAATGTGGATTTCCAATGCGCCATTTGCTGACATTGCTGTGGTTTGGGCCAAGAACGAGGCAGGTCGAATCAAAGGGATCATTGTTGAACGCGGAATGGAAGGGTTCAGCACGCCCACCATGCATGGCAAATGGAGCCTCCGTGCTTCAGATACGGGCGAGTTGATTTTTGATAATGTCCGCGTTCCAAAGTCGAATATTTTACCAGGGCGCGATGGATTAGGAGCACCGCTGAGTTGCTTGGATTCTGCTCGATACGGCATTGCTTGGGGCGCCATAGGTGCCGCCTTGGATTGCTACGACACGGCCCTGCGGTATTCGCAAGAGCGGATTCAATTTGATCGCCCCATTGGTCAATTCCAGCTGCAACAGAAGAAGTTGGCCGAGATGATTACGGAGATTACGAAGGCCCAATTATTGACCTTCCGATTAGGACAGTTGCGCGATTCGGGCAAGGCTACATCTCCTCAGATTTCAATGGCGAAGCGAAACAACGTGGACATGGCGCTCACCATTGCACGCGACGCTCGACAAATGTTGGGGGGGATGGGCATTACCGGAGAATACCCCATCATGCGCCACATGATGAACTTGGAATCGGTGGTGACCTACGAAGGAACCCACGACATCCACCTTCTCATTACGGGATTGGATGTGACGGGGCTGAACGCGTTCGTT
>Ga0209307_1002214_pt1 | contig 11735 bp, 9 predicted proteins | sample COGITO_mtgs_1105_FD_185519 | JGI IMG/M metagenome (GOLD analysis project Ga0209307, IMG submission 185519) | Pelagic marine microbial communities from North Sea - COGITO_mtgs_110530 (SPAdes) (version 2) | ecosystem: Environmental > Aquatic > Marine > Epipelagic ...
ATGGCGCCCGCTTCGCCGGGCGGACTTTATTTTGCCTGTTTTTTGTTGTGCGCTCAGTCACCGGTGTATTCCCCGGCTCGGCCGCTGCGGCATGCAGCCGCGCATCATGAAGGGTTGACGGCTTCCCACTGACCGAGCGGCAGTCCGTCTAGGGTGTGGTGCCCGATGGCGTAGCGAATCAGCCTGAGCGTGGGCAAGCCCACGGCAGCGGTCATGCGCCGCACTTGACGGTTTCGGCCCTCCCGAATGCGTAGCTCAATCCAATGGGTGGGTTGGTTGAGCCGCACACGTATGGGTGGGTCTCGGTGCCACAACCCGTCAGGCTCTGTCATGGCCTGCGCAAGGGCCGGTCGCGTCAAGCCGTCCTTGAGTCTGACGCCTTCTGATAATTGCGTCAGTTGCGCCTCGGTGGGCATCCCATCAACTTGCACCCAATAGGTTTTCTCCAATTTGAATGCGGGGCTGGATAGCGTCGCTTGCAAATGCCCATCGTCGGTGAGCAGCAACAAGCCCTCGCTGTCGGCGTCTAAGCGTCCAGCGGCATAAACGTCCGGGAGGTCAATATGGTCTTTCAGTCCCTGCCAGCGGCCTTCTGGGGTGAATTGGCTCAAAACACCATAAGGCTTATTGAATCTGATCAGCATGAGAGCAGTCTATACGCGGCGGCCTAAATAAGCATGCCTAAAATGTCGGCATGGACATCATTACGCAATTCGCCACTCTTTTCTTTCACGCATCCAAAGATCCCGTCATCTGGCTAAGCCAGGTATTTGTCGTGGTTTTTCTGACCTTCGGTAGCAACCGTTTGCTGATGCGTGTGCTCGATAGCTTAAAAGCGCGATTCAAAAAAACGGCGTCGTTGTGGGACGATGTGATCTTGCAAGCCGTGCGTCTCCCGTTGCGTTTGGTCGTGTGGACGCTGGGCTTGACGGCGGTGCTGAGCGTGCTTGAAAACGTGTTTGCCAGCACGATGTTTAGCCTGTGGCCAGATATCCGCCGTGTGAGCTATATCGCTATCTTGGCGCTATTTTTCAGTCGATTTATCCACCAGGCGGAAGTCAATATCATCGACTTAAACCGCGCGAACAAGCCTATGGATGTGACGTCAGCACGCGCGGTGGCCACATTACTGCGTATCACGGTCGTCGCAATTGCCTTCTTGGTTATTTTGGAAACGGTGGGTTATTCGATATCAGGGGTACTGGCCTTTGGCGGCATGAGTGGTGTTGCTGTTGGCTTTGCAGCCAAGGACATGCTGTCAAATTTCTTTGGTGCCTTGATGATCTACTTGGACAAGCCCTTTTTGGTCGGCGATTGGATCTGTTCACCAGACCGAAAAATTGACGGAACGGTTGAGGACATCGGGTGGCGACTGACGCGCATACGTACGTTTGATAAGCGGCCGCTGTACATACCTAACTCCCTGTTCTCTAACATTGCGGTTGAGAACGCCTCACGTATGCAAAATCGCCGCATCTACGAGACAGTTGGCCTTCGCTACGATGACGCAAAGGTCTTAAAGGCGGTTATTGATGACGTGCGATTGATGTTGCAAACCCACCCCGAAATCGACCAAAACTCCACCATGATCGTGCAATTCAACGGCTATGGCGCCTCGGAGCTTGAGTTCATGGTCTACGTGTTCACCAAGACCACTGAATGGCTTAAATTTCAAGCGGTCAAGGAAGATGTGCTGTTCAAGATCATGGATGTCGTAGAGAAGCATGGCGCCGAGTTCGCGTTTCCCACACAAACCACGCACGTGGCGTCTGTTCCACCGGAACTGGCTGGTCGGGTCGAGCGCTAAAACAAGGCCGAGGCGACGACCTCGGCCCTGTATTTAGCTGCTAGTTAGCTTTTGCGCACCCCTGCGTTGGCCGCAGCCAAGGCAATCATGTTGACGAGTCGTCTAACGGTTGCCGAGGGATTCATGATGTGCACGGGTGCACTGCTGCCCATCAAAACGGGCCCCACCGTGACGCCGTCGCTGCTGGTCATTTTCAAGACGTTGAACAGGATGTTCGCGGAGTCGAGGTTGGGGCAGACGAGGACGTTGGCTGAGCCCTCCAGCGTGGTGCCCGGCAAGTAGCTCTTGCGCACCGCTTCGGACATGGCTGCATCCCCATGCATTTCACCGTCGCATGGCACGTCTGGGTTGCTCGCCACAAAGAGGTCGCGCGCGAGTCGCATTTTTTTAGCGGAAGCACTTTGGCTAGAGCCAAAGCTGGAGTGCGACAGGAACGCAACTTTTGGCGGAATACCGAAGCGTTGTACTTCGGCCACCGTCATGGCTGCAATTTCTGCCAGTTGCTGTGCGCTAGGCTCTTCGTTGACGTAAGTGTCCGCGATAAACAAAGTGCGCTCGCCAAGAACCAATGCGTTGCAGGTGCCGTAGGTGCTGGCGCCTTTGGCTTTACCGAGTACATCGTCGATGCGCGATAAGTGCGTGTCAAAGGTGCCAACCAACCCGCACAGCATGCCATCGGCATCGCCACGTGAGACCATGAGGGCGGCAATTAACGTGTTTGAGCGGCGTACGGCGGCTTTCGCCATCTCTGGCGTGACACCGTGCCGGCCCATGATGGCTTGGTAATGCTCCCAGTAGCTGCGATAGCGTGGGTCGTCTTCGGGGTTGACCACCTCGACGTCTTGTCCAATGCGCATACGCAGTCCCGCTTTTAAGATGCGGGCCTCGATGACGGCAGGTCGGCCCACCAAAATGGGGGCGGCCAATTGCTCGTCTATCGCCTGTTGGCACGCGCGCAAGGCGCGCTCCTCTTCGCCGTCAGCGATGGCAATGCGCTTGTTTTCAGGCTTGGTGCTCGTCGCCGCATCGAAAACAGGCTGCATCAAAATACCGGTCTGATAGATGAAGCGTTGCAAACTCTGGCGGTAAAGCGCCATGTCCTTGATCGGGCGCGTTGCCACACCAGAGGCCTCAGCGGCGGCGGCGACCGCGGGTGCGATGCGCAGGATGAGACGCGAGTCAAATGGCTTGGGAATCAGATAGTCGGGGCCAAACACCAACTCTTCACCCGCATAGGCCGCTGCGACTTCATCACTGGTTTCTGCTTTGGCAAGGTCGGCGATTTCTCGGACACAGGCCAACTTCATTTCTTCGGTAATGGTGGTTGCACCGCAGTCCAAAGCGCCTCGGAAAATGTAAGGGAAGCACAGCACATTGTTCACTTGGTTGGGGTAGTCCGAGCGGCCCGTTGCGATGATGCAATCGGGACGTGCGGCTTTTGCCAACTCGGGGCGAATCTCAGGCTCGGGGTTGGCGAGCGCCAAAATGACCGGGCTCTTGGCCATGCTCTTGACCATGTCGACCGTCATGACGCCAGGCGCTGAGCAGCCTAAGAAAATATCAGCGCCATCCACGGCGTCAGCCAGCGTGCGTGCATCGCTGATCTGAGCGAAGCGCGCCTTTGACTCGTCGTAGCCACCGGGGCGGCCTTCGTAGATCAGCCCTTTTGAATCACACATGAAGATGTTTTTAGGCGAAACGCCCAAGCCCACCATCACGTCCAAGCAGGCGATCGCTGCGGCGCCAGCACCCGATACCGCAATTTTGACCTTTGTAATGTCCTTGCCCACCAACTCCATACCGTTCAACATCGCGGCGGCTGAGATGATGGCCGTACCGTGTTGGTCGTCATGGAAAACGGGGATGTCCATGCGCTCACGCAATTTTTTCTCGATATAAAAGCACTCAGGTGCCTTGATGTCTTCGAGGTTGATGCCGCCCAACGTAGGCTCCAAAGCGGCAATGATCTCGACCAACTTGTCTGGATCACGCTCAGCCAACTCGATGTCGAAGACGTCTATGCCTGCAAACTTCTTGAACAAACAGCCCTTGCCCTCCATCACGGGCTTACTGGCCAATGGCCCAATGTCGCCCAAGCCCAGCACCGCGGTCCCGTTGGTGATGACGCCGACCAAGTTGCCCCGCGATGTGTACTCTGCTGCCATGGCAGGATCTTTTTGGATTGCCAAGCAGGGGTAGGCGACGCCGGGGGAGTAAGCCAGTGATAGGTCGCGCTGATTAGACAGAGGCTTGGTTGGTGTGACCGATATTTTTCCGCGGTTAGGACTACGGTGGTATTCCAGCGCGGCATCGCGCAAGGTGTCTTCAGCTGACATATTGGTTTTTCCCCATTCTTCTTTATAGTTTGCGCAAACGCGGAAGGCTAGCTTAATAGATCTCTAAGTGTTCGTGCTATCACTTTGGTGGCGCGACGCAAATCGGCGAGGTCAACGCGTTCGTCTGCGCGCTTTGCATGAGACTCCAGAACCGTTCTGGGCCCGGCGCCGTAAATGACACCGGGGATACCCCGCTCAACATACAGGCGTACATCGGTGTACAGGGGCGTTCCCAGCGCGGGAATAGGCTCGCCAAACACGGTGGTCCCGTGGGTTTGTAATGCATCGACCAGTGGTTGGTTACCCGGCAGGGGCTTCATGGCCTCGCACATGAGTAAGCGCTTGATCTCAATTGAAATACCGGCATCGCTGCGCCCTTGGTTGAAGGCCGCTACCGCGTCGGCCATGACTTGGCGCAAGTTGGCTTCGACGTCAGCAGACTTTTCTTCCGGAATCATCCGCCTATCGAGTTTGAAGCTCACCTTACCCGGCACCACATTGGTGTTGGTTCCGCCGGTGATCATGCCGACGTTTAGATACGGGTGGGTGATGCCCTCGACCTGAGAGTGCACCTGCTTGTAGAGCACGTTTTGCGCATACAGCTCGGTGAGGATGGCGTTGGCACCTTGCATGGCGTCGACGCCGCTTTCTGGAATGGCGGCGTGCGCCATGTTGCCGTGTACCGTGACTTCCATCTGTAGGCAGCCGTTGTGTGCGGTGATCACTTGGTAGCTAAAGCCGGCGGCAATCATCAGGTCCGGCTTGGTCAGGCCCTGAGACAGCAAGTAGTCTGGGCCAAGCAAACCACCAAACTCTTCGTCGTAGGTAAAGTGCAGCTCGACGTTGCCTTTGAGCGTCTCGCGGGTGCTGAGCGCCTCAATGGCTCGCAGGGCGAAGGTGAAGGTTGAAAAGTCGCACTTGCTCACCGCCGTTGCACGACCGTACATTTTGCCGTCCACGATATCGCCCGCATAGGGGTCGTGGGTCCAACCCTCACCCGGTGGAACCACGTCGCCGTGCGCGTTCAAGGCGATGGTCTTACCGCCGGTACCAAAGGGGCGGCGAACGATCAGGTTGGTGAGGGTTTCTAGTCCGTTGGCGGTGACCAGCGCCTGTGGGGGCGCATGCTGCTCGGCGGTGTAGCCGAAGTCTTGCAGCAGCTCGGCAGTGCGCAAGGCGTGGGGCGTGTTGTTACCGGGTGGGGTATCGGTGGGGACCGCTACCAGCGCTTTGAAGAACTGGACTTGCTCATCAAAGTGTTGATCGATCCAGTCGTCTAATTGGGCGTAATCGCTTTCGTGGCGCATCGGATTCCTTCTTAATGGTGTGGGGTGCTTGGCTAGTGGGGTGACAGGTGCGTGAGCACATGCATCAACGCGTCAATGCTCAGTTGCATGTCGTCCGCAGTGGTGGACTCCAATGGGTTGTGGCTGATGCCCGCATTTTCTCCACGCACGAATAGCATGGCTTGCGGCATCACTTCATGCAGTTTCATGGCGTCGTGTCCGGCGCCACTGGGCATGCTGAAGACGGGTAGGCCTTGGGCCTTGACGGCATCCGACCAACGCTGTTGCCAAGCGGGATCGCTGGGTGCGGCAGATGCGCGAATGGTTTCGCTCAGTTGGTAGTCGACTTGGCGTGCTGTGCATATCGCGTCTAGCTTGCTCAGAATGTCAGATGCCAAGGCGTCGCGTTGTCCATCGTTGGGCGCGCGCATATCCAAGCTGAAGTGGCACTGACCCGGGACGACGTTGATAGACCCATTGGGTACATTGAGCATGCCAATGGTGGCGACGGAGTCACCGTCTTGTATGGCACGTTGCTCTGCGTAAACCGCGAACTCGGCCAGGGCGGCGACGGCGTCACGTCGGCGATCCATGGGGGTGGTTCCGGCGTGGCTAGCCATGCCATTGATTTGACCGACATAGCGAATGCTACCGTTGATGGAGGACACCACGCCCAGTGGCAAGTGCATCTCATTTAATACCGGGCCTTGCTCAATATGGACCTCTATGAACCCCAAGTAGTTGGCGGGGTTGCGTGCGAGTGCGGGAATGTCCTTGGGGTTGAGGCCTGCCTGTGCCATGGCGTCACGCATGGTGATGCCGTCTGCGTCGGTTTGGTCTAGCCACGAGTGGTTGAACTGTCCCACGACGGCGCCTGAGCCCAAGAAAGTGGCCTTGTATCGCTGACCCTCTTCTTCGGCAAAGCCAATGACTTCAAAGTGAAACGGCAGGCGTTGACCGGCGGCATGTAAGGTCTTAACGCAGGCCATGGGGGCGTAGATACCCAAACGCCCATCGTACTTACCGCCGTTGCGCACGGTGTCGTAATGAGAGCCGGTCATGAGTGTTTTGGCGTTGGCATCTTCCGCGCGGTAGATGCCAACCACGTTACCCACCGCGTCGATTTCAACCTGATCAAAGCCACACGCCAACATATCGGCTTGCAATTGTTTCGCAACCGCTTGATGGGCTTCGGTGAGATAGGTCACGGTCAGTTCGCCGCGTGCGCTCGCACCACTATCGCTGTGCTGGGCTAAGGACTCTTGCCAATCCCACACCAAGTTGCCGAGGTGGGGCGCTTGTCCAAACTTGTCGTTGAGCCTGATCTCAGCGATTCGGTGTATGTTGCGTATGCACTCGGCCCGCTCATATTCTGGGTGACCATGCACCCGGCGCTCAAGCGTGGCAATGATTTGGGCCTTGCTCAAACCAAGGCCGCGTGGTCCGCGTACAGCCACAATGAACGGGAAGCCGAAGCGCGCGTTATAGGCGCTGTTGAGCGATTGAATGCGCTCAAATTCTTGCGGCGTGCACTGCGTGAGTCCAGCGGTTTGTTGTTCGTTTGTTGACTCTGCCGTTAGTGTGTTGGACACCATCGCTTTGCCCGCTAACTCCGGGTGGGCGCGTATGAGGGCCAGCTGGGCATCTTCGCCGCCCGCGTCTAACGTTTGTGCGAGCGCAAACTTGAGGGCGGCAAGGGTTGCAAAGGGACGCTGCGCCATGGCCTGCTCTGCTATCCATGGTGAGTGCTCATAGACGCCGTCTAGCAGGGCCACCGCTTCCGATAGCGGGGCGGTATTGAGTTGTTCAATCGTGAGGTGGGGCATGCGTCTATCTGTTCAAGCGTTTGAAGGGGTTATGCGGCGCAAGGGTGGGTGTCGCGCCAGTGGTTGGCAATGTCAATGCGTCGCGCCACCCAAACCTGTTCGTGTTGGCCGATATAGTCCAAAAACCGCGTAATCGCCGCAATGCGCCCCGGGCGACCCAGCAACCGGCAGTGCATGCCAATGCTCATCATCTTGGGGCGGTTGAGGCCCTGGGGGTCTCCCTCCGCATAGAGACAGTCGAAGCTGTCCTTGAGGTACTGAAAGAAGGGGTCGCCGTAAGCGTAGCCTTGTGGCAGCGCAAACCGCATGTCGTTGCAGTCCAAGGTGTAGGGAACGATGAGTTGATGGCTGTCTGCGCCATCACTCTTACGTACCTTCATCCAAAAAGGCAGGTCATCCCCGTAGTAATCAGCGTCGTAGGCAAAGCCGCCAAAGTCGGCCACGATTTGGTGCGTGTTCGGGCTGTCTCTGCCGGTGTACCAGCCCAACGGACGTTCGCCGAGCAGACGGGTCATGATGGCCATGGCCTCGGCCATGTCCGCAGCCTCTTCGGCCTTTGGGGTGTTTTGGTAATGGATCCACTTTAAGCCGTGGCATGCCACTTCGTGCCCTAAATCAACAAAAGCTTGCGTAATATCGGGAGACCGCTGCAACGCAGTCGCGACACCAAAAATGGTGAGTGGGTAGCCTTTGGCTTCGAATGCACGCAACAAACGCCAAACACCAGCGCGTGACCCGTACTCGTAAATGCCATCCATGCTCATGTGCCTATCGGGGTAGCTGGCTGGGTTGAACATTTCCGAGAGAAATTGTTCGGAGCCTGCGTCACCGTGCAGTACGTTGTTTTCGCCGCCTTCTTCGAAGTTCAAGACGAACTGAACCGCGATGCGCGCTTGAGATGGCCACTGCGCATGCGGGACGTCACGACCATAGCCGTGGAGATCGCGGGGGTAATCTTTGGTGCTGTCGTAAATCATGGTGTGCGGTACAAAAAGGGGCGGTTAAAAAAGGGGCGATTAAAAAAGGACGTATGGCGCTGTCTTACCAATTGCCCGCCGTAAACGTGAGGCTGCGCTCCACACCGTCAAGGTGTTCGGACATGAGGGCAAGGACACGTTGCTCGTCCTTCGCCTCCATGGCGTCAACCAATATCGTGTGTTCTTTACTTGAGCACGCAGCGTCTTGTGTGCTTTGGTACATCAAGGTGACCAGTGCACAGCGCGAGATCAGATCCTGCAGGATGTCTGCTAAGACCGCGTTGTCCAGCAACTCTGCGATGCGCACGTGGAAATTACCCAAGAGCTCGGTCCGCACACTGGGGTCGGTTTGTGAGACCGCTGCCTGTTCTTTTGCAATGTGGGCCCGCAGTATTTTGATTTTTTGTGGGGTGGCTGTACGCGCAAACTGCACGGCCATGTTGCACTCCAACATGCGCCTAACCGAGAACACCTGCCTGGCCTCTTCAACCGATGGGCTCGCCACGAACGCTCCCCGTGCTGGCTCCATACGGACGAGTCGGTTTTGACTCATGCGAAACAAGGCCTGACGCACCAGGGTGCGCGACACGTTGTGGTGATCGGCGAGCTTTTGCTCAGCGAGTTTGGTGCCCGGTTCTAGGCGGTGCTCGACAATTGCTTTGGTCAATGCCTTAACAATTAGGTCGGTGGATGAGGTTTCCATAGCGAAATAATAGCGGAACAACACAAAATTGTATACAATTTTTCTAACGCAAGTCAGGTCGCCTGTAAATTGAGAGGAAAGAAGCCCATGGGATTGAGTACACACGTTTTGGACACCATGCATGGTTGTCCTGCTGCTGGGATGGCGGTCACCTTACTGGCTACCGACGGGGCGACCGCCCAAGTTTTGAAGCAGTTCGTGCTCAACGCCGATGGTCGAAACCCCGATGGTCTGCTGATTGATCATGCGGCGCTTCGTGCCGGTACCTACCGCCTCGAGTTCGATGTGGCGGGCTATTTCGAGGCACGTGGCGTTGACTTGCCAAAACCCAATTTTCTGAACCGGGTGGGCATTGACTTTGGCGTTGCACAAGCGGACGCGCATTACCACGTGCCGCTGTTGGTGAGCCCTTGGAGTTATTCGACCTACCGGGGAAGTTAAGACCCTCAGACCTGCAACGCGCGACCCCACGTTTTGGTGTCGCAGTTATTTGCCGCGTTGCCCCTCGGTCAGGGTCGCCAGTTGAAACAGGCCTGACTGGTCATAAAGCCACACATCGGTGTACACAACGCCTGGCATGTGTATGGGGGCTGGGTAGGGCGCAGCCTGTTTTGCTATGCGCTCAATGTCGGCCATGATGTCCGGGCGGTGCCAAGGCGCACGCACCCAGCGCGAGGTGACGAATTCGCCGAGGCTGTCAATGTGAACCTCAAAGACGGCGACGGACGCAATGAGCGGCGGCAACCGGCCTTTGTAGATGCGTGTGGGGTAGGTGCGATAGAGATGCTCGGCGGCATCTCGGCGGTAATCCAACGGCGTGGTCGCGGTTGATGAAAAGTCGGGGCTGGGCTGTGGGGCTGCTTCAGCCAAGACAGGCGCTGATACGGCTAGCTCGGTGACGGGCGTGGCAACGGTTTGGCTGCCGGCCGCGCCGGCTGCCACCACGAGTGCCATGCAGATTGCGACGGCGTTAAGACCCCGAGGACGCAGCGAGCTGGCCCTATGCACAGGGCGGCGCGGCATGAGGTTGAGGGACGTGTCGGTCAAAAAGGGTGGGCATCACATGTTTAGAGCGGCGGCCGATCGCAAAATGCACAACGCACAATGCAAAACGCGAGATACAGAGCGTACCGCGCAAAAGTGTAACTGTTGTCAACGGTATATGGTTAAAAAGCCGGGCGTGTTGGCTTGTTGGTTGCGTACTTATGGCTGACTTTTGCGTGGACCCATCCGGTGGTGAGTCCGTACGTCGACCGGCCACGGCCGTTTTTTGCTCTGATAGCGTCAAGTCTTCGCTAAAATGATGTGCATTCCCCAACAGCCAGATGCGCCCACCGCAAAGCGAGGGTGTCGACGGCTCGTTTTTTATTTTGCTGTTTTCGGACCCCATGCATGACACAAGTTACCAACACCGTTCGTTTTGTTCTCGACGGTGAGATCATGGAGGCGCAAGGCGTGCGTCGAACGACCACCGTCTTGGACTATTTGCGCGACGATATTCAGCGCACAGGTACGAAAGAGGGTTGTGCCGAAGGGGACTGCGGTGCCTGCGTGATCATGGTCGGCGAGCTGAATGCAGCGGGCACAGGCATTGATTACAAGCCCGTGAACAGTTGCATACAGTTGCTGCCCGCGTTGGACGGCAAATCGCTGAAGACGGTGGAAAGTCTCAAGCGTGCGGACGGTAGTCTGCACCCCGTACAGTCCGCAATGGTTGACTGCCACGGCTCGCAGTGCGGCTTTTGTACGCCTGGTATCGTGATGAGCCTGACCAACATGGTGCAGACCAATACCAGCCCAACACGCAGCGATGTGGCGAACGCTCTGAGCGGCAATCTGTGCCGTTGCACGGGTTACATCCCCATTATTGACGCGGCCTTGAAGGCCTGCAGTCAACCCGTGGCAACTTTGAAAGTGGACGACCAGGCCGATATTCCCCTCCTGAATGAGATTCGTCGCCCGCAGCACCCCACGCTCAGTTTGGATGGTGACATTGTGGTGCAACCCGTTGTCCGGACGCGCAAAGGCAGTGAGTTTGTGTCGCCCTCAACCGTCGATGAGGTGGCGGCTTACTTGACCTCGTTTCCGGATGCCAAGTTACTCGCGGGCAGCACCGAGTTTGGCTTGCAGGTAAATAAGCAGTTCTTACGTCCAAAAAATATTTGCTATCTGGGCAATGTGACGTCGTTGGGGGAGGTCTCCGAGACGGCGCAGGCTTGGACCATTGGCGCAGCGGTGCCGTTAGCGACTGTCGAGGTGTTGGTGAAGAACGCCTACCCCGATTTTTCTGAGGTGTTGCGTCGTTTCGGCTCACCACCCATTCGCTCCACTGCCACGCTGGCCGGCAACATCGTGAATGGCTCGCCCATCGGTGACACCATGCCTTGCCTGATGGCTTTGGGCGCCACGCTGACCCTGCGCAAAGGCGCGGCCACCCGCAGTGTTGCGCTGCAAGATTTTTACACGGGCATGAAGCAGAGCGTTTTGCAAGCAGGTGAGTTTGTAACGGCGGTGGTACTGCCTAAACCCACGGCCAAACAGGTGTTCCGCGCGCACAAAATTTCCAAGCGATTTGAGCAAGACATTTCAGCAACGTGTTGTGCAGTCGCTTTTAGCCTGAACGGTGATGTCATGACGGATGTGCGCATTGCCTACAACGGCCTGGCACCATCGCCTTGCCGTGCCCCGAAGCTGGAGGCCGTCCTTGAGGGTAAAAACGCAGCCCAAGTGACGGCAGACGCCTTGGATGCCGCCATTGCCGCAAGCTTTACTGCGCGCGATGGCTTGCGTGCAACCTGGG
>Ga0209307_1002227_pt1 | contig 11679 bp, 9 predicted proteins | sample COGITO_mtgs_1105_FD_185519 | JGI IMG/M metagenome (GOLD analysis project Ga0209307, IMG submission 185519) | Pelagic marine microbial communities from North Sea - COGITO_mtgs_110530 (SPAdes) (version 2) | ecosystem: Environmental > Aquatic > Marine > Epipelagic ...
CAATGTGTGGTAAGACAAATACTTGGATTAGACCAAAATCAACGTGCACTAATCATTAATACACCTGGGGGTAATTCAATTGTAACCAAATATTTAATAGGTAGAACATCTGTTAAAAATGTCATTAAAACATTACAAGATAAAATACAATTAGCTTTTGGACATTGTGAACAATTTCAACCCATGAAAAATATGATCCTAAAATACAATACAAATTATTTAAAAGATATTACTAAACCCCTATCCTATTATGGAATTAATGAATTAGTTGAAAAAGTGGAATTAATTCATACAAATAATAAAATGAATTATTATAATCCATCTGAAATTGATACCATTAGACAAAAGATGATAATGAGATTATCGAATACTAAGAATGCTAAGATATTTATTAAAACACTCACAGGTAAATTAATATCAGCAATTGTGCCCGAAGATGTTAATGGAATAGAGTTAATGATTATTGTTCAAGATAGGGAAGGTATTCCTGTTGGACAAGCACGTATAGTTCATCAAAGTTTTGAAGTATCTGAATCATCCACTCTTCTAGATAGTTATTATAGAAATCTTGATAGAATAAAAAATAGTAGATTTCATAAAAATTATCCCAAAAATAGAGGAACTAATTTGAACAATCTCGGTAGTATCTCCTTAATAAATGAACAAACATGTCACTTATTGGTTAGATTAAGGGGTGGAATGTATAGTGAATCAAGTGGTAAAAATGGAAATTATCAACCTATTCGAAATATTTTACATAAAGTTCATGACATTTTAACTCAAGAGGAGGACATTGGAAAAAATCATCCAACCGAGTAATAATTTAGCAATTAATGATAACAATACATAACATTTTTCTTTTGTATATGGATTTATTGTATCATTATTTTTACAACATAGTTTTTTTATACATGGAATAGTATATAATAATTCTGTTAACTGGACAAATCCAAATGAAGCATATAATAAAAATAATAAAATTACTATTACATAGACGAAGTCGGGTGGTTTTGTACCAGAATTATCACCGGATACATCAATCGATTTAATAAAGGCATGACCAATTATCCCATAAGCCCAAAAAAATTGTAACCAACCAGTAAGATGTAATAACCATTTGATAGAGGTGCTTTTTACATATTCGACTGCTAATCCACACAATTGACAAGCTGAAGTCAATACCGCAATTGAAGTAATTAAATTAATATCTGTAACCCCATTCAATAGAGCAATAGCTATTAACATAATAGAAGCACTCAAAGAATATTCGACAAATCTTAATGGATTTTTACCCTTTTCTATCATATCACTATATCTGTAACCTAGTAGTCCCCCTTGGCAACAGTTTGTAAGTCCAGCTAATAACTGGAATCCAAAGGAAAGTAGATGAAAGGAAATTATTAACCAACCTAAATTAATTCCGTAACATTCATTATCATTATTACAACTAACTGGTTTTGTAACAGTATTTATACAAAAATTTCCATTACTAGTATCAAAACTACGACTTCCTAAAGGACAAGAACTATTATTTGAAACTGGTTTCCACTCCAAGTAGGATTCAGTATATGGTATAATAAGTGGATCTTTTCCTAAAGTTAGTCCAATCATAGCAGCTGCGCTAATAAAATGTCCTATGATGGCAAAATTGTTATATTTGATGTAATTGTGGTTTTCACCCATAATATGTAGTATAAGCTATTGTTATTATAATTTTAAATAGATTATATTATGGAGAACTTTAAGTATTTATTATAGTTTATAAATTTGATAAGATTTAACATATTTAATTATTTTAAAAAAAAAATATTCAATATGTTATCAATAGGAAGTATATCTACACAATTTTCAGAGTATCAACTTAAACAGTTATTGGGTTTAGATAATACTCAAAGAGCCCTAATTATTAAGACTCCTTGTGGAAATCCCATTATTACCAGATATGTTTATGGGAAAACACCAGTTAAAAATGTCCTAAATACTTTGATCAATAAAATTAATATTGTGGTTAATGAAGGTGGTAATAAAGAACCTGTTGATATGGATTATTTCTTGACCTATAAGGGTGAAAAAATGAGAGAAGAAGAAGATCTTAGCTCTTATGGTATTAATTCGTTATGTGAAGAAATAAAACTAGGTTATTGTCCTAAAACATATAATAGTAGATCTAAACATCCACCCATAGGTGTTCTCGACAAATGGCTTAATAATGGATTTTCTGGTCAAAAATCATGGGAATTATTTACTAAAAATCTTGATAGAAGAAGGAGACGATCAGGTAATATGTCGGTTTTTATCAAAACATTAACTGGTAAAACAGTAACCCAATATGTCCCTAAAGATCTTACTATTGAAGAATTAAAACTATTAAACCAATGGAAAGAGGGCATTCCACCTGATCAACAAAGAATGATATATGCGGGTATCCAAATGGAAGATGGTCGTAAATATATTGATTATCTATACAGACATCAACTAGACAATCCAAAATATAAAGATAGATCTTATTGTGAATCAACAGCTCACTTAGTTCTCCGTTTGAGAGGTGGAATGTATAATGAGGTTAGTGGCAGGAATGGACAATATATGCCTCTCCAATCGGTTATCCAAAAGATTTTCGATATTGAACCCGAAGGTGGGAATATTCATGGAGACTCGCCAATTAATAATATATATGACGTTGACGTAGATATAGTCTAAATTCGAATAAGATAGTTAATTTAATTTACTAAAAATTTTTTATTTTATATCTCTTCAAGAATTTCTACTTATTATAATAAGATGTATCATAAAATAGTAAATCCAAACACAGGTAGACTTGTGAAGATTGATAGTAAATTAGGAAAACAAATTATCAATCAATATATTGTTAATCTTATAGGAGGTCATAATGGACCATGTATTATTAATCCTACAACCAGTAAATGTAAAAAGGGAGACTCAAGTGATAGCTTTGATCATGAAAAATGTTTATTAGTTAACGGTAGATGTAAAAATAAAACACTTTCTACAAAAACACAAAAAAACAAAAAATCTAAAGCTGTTTCATCTCGGAAAACTGCTAATACAAGTAAAGAATTAGACTTGTCACCCTATCAATTCCCTACAATGGGTGGTTTACCTAAAAATTATACACGCACTATAGAATTATGGCTATTACCCAGTGATTTGAATATTGAAGTTAGTCCAAATAAAAAGAGTTACAAATATGACGCTTACGAATATTTAGGTCACATGGGATTTAGTTTTGATCACCGATCTATCAATGATCCAGAAAAAAAAATATTAGGATTTGGACCATCCGATCTACCGTTAGATTTTTCAGATTTATTTACGGGAATGATAGGAGGGGAAATTAGTGACGATACAGATATTTTTAGAAAAATATTATTAAGAAATCCTAGTAAGTTTGCTTTAATTGTTAGGGTAGCAGTTACTGAGGAAATTTTTAATCATTACTCAAAAATAGAGTTATATGAATATCCTATAGTAGCATTCGTAAATAATTACGGTGATACCAGTTTTGGTTTTGATAATTGTATGACATATCCAATTAGAATACTTCAACCAATCACTTTTAGTGGTGGAGGAGGAATTGAGGAAACCGGCTATCATAAAGTCCCTGATTTCAGAGGTAAATTACATCAAATGATTCGTTTTTTTATAGGAGAACATGAGACTAAAAAAATACAATCGGATAGTGATGGAATTTTATCAGAAGTTTTATAACTCCTATAAAATATAGTTAATTTATAATTAATAAACCTATATTTAGTTAATTTATCTGGTTGATAAATTTGATAAATGAAGTAATAATTAATTTTAAATTAATTTTATAGTTTTAAAATGTCTCTTTTAAATAACACTTTTCAAAAATTTCCATTAGATAATGGGAAAGTAGGTTGTCAGTATCCCCCTCCAAGAGAAAAACTACTTGAAATGCTAAAAATGGAAGAATTCATTAGAATGTCGCCAGAATACAGTGAAGAATGCACTAAAGTTAAGGATGAAGTAAATGGTTGGTTAAGAATATCCGAAGAAGTTCAACAAAAAGTCGCACATTTGTATGGATATCAAGATACATTGTCTAATCTACTTGCGGTTAACTATATCAGGAGGGCTCCATACCTGTTTCCAGAAGACGTGGAATTTTCCCAGACTCAAGTATATGTCAGAAATAATTTAGCTAACCTAGGTAATTTAGAAATAGGAGACGATTTTATAAAAGTCCCCCTCATAGATTTAAGTGGAGGAAAAATAAATAGCCACCACATATTAAATCCAGATAAATATAATGTGATTATTGCTAGTTCTGCTACATGACAACCATTCAGAGCGATTATAGATATCTTAAATTCTGATATCGTAACTCGCTTTGAATCAGTAGCTAATTTTACTATGGTTTATATTAGTGAAGCTCACGCCGCGGATATTTGGCCAATAGGTTTGAGTGCTGGTGTTATTAATTACAAGCATCGAAATATTTCAGATAGAATCAATTGTGCTAAAAATATGAAAAAAGAGCATCATTTCAACATGTCTGTAGTAGTTGATTCAATGAATAATACATTTAGAGATACATTTGCTGCCTGGCCTTTCAGAGCATTTATTGTTAAGAATGATGTAATACAATATATTTCAAATATTAGTGATTCAGAATATAATATATTAGAATTATACCAATTTTTAGGTGATAAAATGTAAATTTATTTCTTAAAAGATCAAGTATATTTTCAATAAGTGAATGACTCAAATAATCCTAAAGTTTCGGATATTTGATGACAATTTATGGGAAATATATTATGATTTTATAAAATATATTTTTTTGTTATAATATATTAATATGTATCAATTTATTATTCATCCTAAAACTGGAGAAAAATTATCTATTCATTCTCATAAGGGAAAACAACTGTTTAAAAAACAGTTTAAAATGAGTCAAACAAATTATCAAAAAGCTGGAGCAACTAATAACACGGAAGAATTAGAAGTTGTAGAGACAAAAGTCGAACCAACAACCAGTTTATTGCCAGCACCGATTATATTAAGAAATTATAATTATTATAAATACGTCCCATTGGAACAAAGAACAATGGAATACTGGAGAGAGTCACAGTCCAGAGGTCTAACAATTTGGCATCCAACGGATGAAAGACCTGATAATAACGCCGAATGGGAAATAGTAGATTTTGATCTAGTCAATGTTATAATTGAAGGATTGATGCCCAACTTAGCCAATCCACCTTCAGTACAACCTGAAATTCTCTTACGGGATCAGAGTGTAGAAGTTAAAGAGATAGGACCCTTGGAAATAGAGTATATTATCGACCCACCTCCTGGTAACGAAATTATTATACAAGGAATCGAAGAAAACTATATTAGTTTGGGAGATCGATTAGATGCGTTACAATCATATATGTCTATGTATAGAAATGTAATTAGAGAAAGAGAAGGATCCAACAATCCCCAAGATATAGCTCTGGTGGAAGATACAAGAAATAGTCTAGAAATTTTAGAAAATGAATTATTTCGTTTAGTAGGCTACACACGACCGACGATAGATTATGAAACTAAAGAAGAAAAAAAGGAATCTACCACAATTGAAACTAAAGAAGAAGTTAGTTTTCTACCACAATTGAAAACAAAGAGTAAGAGAATTAAAAAAAAACTAAAACTAAAAAATAGAGATATTGAAATAGACATAGAAAAAATAAAGTATTTAACTATTATCCAAATAAAAGAAGAGCTTAAAAAATTAGGATTGAAAAGAACAGGTAATAAAAGTGATTTAGTAAATAGACTTTGGGAAGCTAATAAAAGATTACAACAAGTTAAAATTGAAGAACAACGTATTGAGAGAGAACTAAATGAAGATAAAATGTTAGCAGAATTAAATAATTTAGAGGATATTCAATCTAAGAAAAAAGAGTTTGAAAGTGACCTATTGGCAATCAAAAAAAATGAACTAAAATTTTTATTGGAAGCCACTTCTGTGGATGAAAATGTAAATGATTTACAAAAAATTATTATAGCATCTCCATATTTTGATATAAATACAGGATATTTTAAAAATGGTCTATCAGATGTTTTAGATAATGATAATATTCTAACAATAATAACAAACCTTCGAGATGCTGTTAAAAATTCAGATTTATGGACAGGAGATTTGAAACACTTTCTTAAAAGATATAAAAAAAGAGTCAATAAAATAGTTAGAATGATTGCGTATTTAAATTTCAAAAAAAATTGGATTAGTGATAAAGTGATTAAAAATAGAAATATGTTAGCTGATGAATTATTAGAAAGATATATTAATAATAATTGGTATGGATTGAACATGACTGTCAATGATCTTCCTAAAAATGTTGTCCCCGACGCTTTGAAATTTTTAAATTTGGAAGGACTATATGATTTAGTAAATCAATTAGAGGAAAAAGATTTTTTATATCTTGATCTAAATTTAATGAAGAAATTAAGGGATACCGAACAAATAAATACTATTGTTAAAAATAACAAATTATTAAATAGGGAAGTCAACAAATGGCTAGAAAATCCTGAAGAAATAGTAGATTTAGGTAGTATATATTTACAACAAATAATGGATGATGTAATGACAAATAGATGTCCTAAATGTAATGAAGTTTTAGCAGACAAAGGTGAAGGATGTATGTCTATGAGATGCGCAAATGCACAATGTCCCCTATATAATCCAGTAGAAGATGATACAGTAGGTGCTAATAATAGGATATGTGGTTATTGTCTTCAAAATTTTTCAGATGGTGATGAAGCACATGATCATGTAGCTAATTGTTCCTATAATCCTAACCCAGGGTCTTATTTTTTATCACATCCAAGCGAGGAAGAGATAATTGAGTTTGGAGCAAAATATCCTGATTATATTGATTCAAATAAAGGAGAAATAGATATTAATACTATCAATCAACTAAGAATTATAAAAATTCATAATAGGAGACGAAAAGATAAATTGATAGATTTCCTCAATAATATGAACACTAATATTCATATTAGCGATGACGATAAACATGAAATTCAGTCAAAACTACTATCTCATAATCACAATTTTAGTCTTGCTAAAAATCCCTTTAAAATTTTTCTAGAAGGTGTGGGTTTTCATGAAATATCTTTTAATGTAAATACAAATCGGATTGATTCCAGTCAAATAGGAATTGCGCCTATTATTAATGAATTTTTACCAGGTGATTCCGAAGAAAAAATTTCCCATTCGTCTGTAGTTAAAATAGGAGGAAGTGATAGCAAATCATCAAATACTGTAGAATGTATGATATGTATGGATGATATTACACCAGAACAACGTTTTCCATGTATTTGTAATACTCCTATATGCTGGGCATGTACAATAGAAGGACAAAAAACTTTGTGGGAAGGAAGTAATGGATTTCCAAGGAAAGATTTCCAGGGTGTAGATATTTCTTCTAAATTGAAATTACATGACGATAAGACGTCTATATTATGTGCGTGTGCTAGTCAATTTTGTCCATCAATAAATAAGGATAAAAATAGTATAGTTTATAAAGAAACTCATAATAAAAATGCTTATCAAATAGTAAAGGGACTGAAATCTTGCGAAGCTAAAGATGTTTGGAAGAATTTTATTAAATTGAGATGTAGAGAATATATGAAACCAATTATTAAAGATTTGGACATGAAATTAGAAGAAGAGAAAAAAGATCTTCTAACATTATTTAAAAAAGAATATATGAGAATCAAGAGAGAAAATATATGGGTAAAACAGTTATCAGGAATTTTTAATATACCAATGTATTTTTATCCATTATTCATTAAAATTATTGAAGAAACTGCCTATTATGGTGGTAATAAACTACCAAGAGATTATTATTTAGACCCTGAAAATTATGATCCTAATGTAATTATTAATTTTTGGATGGCAAACGATTGGGGAGAGGATGAAAAAAAAGAATTTTGGACAGAATTTTGTAAAGATAATGGACTAAACAGTAATTACATTATTGATAATATTATGAAGGGTAAATTAACGTGATAAGTTAGATCTACACATGGGACAATCAGGATTTCTATTAGCCTGTATACAAGTATTTAACCAATTATTTGTGCACGAGTTACAAAAACGATGAGAACATTGAAATCTGTTGGTGATTCCAATATTTTCATAACAAACAGGACATTGTGTGTCTACATTAACTTTTTCTCTAACGTAGAGAGAATAGGGACGGTCGTAATCTATAAAATTTAAGACGTTTTTGATACAAATATTATTGGGAGAAAATGCTTCTGCTTCTTCTCCTTCACCTGTTAAAACTAATTCAAAATCATTAATATTAAAATTATCTCTATTTGAAAACATAGTTTGGTGAACTCTTTCCAGAACCATATGATAAAGTGATTCGGTATTATTACATGGATTAACTTCTAAGTTAAATATATTTGTAGTATAAACTTTTTTGAAAATACATTGTACTGTTCTAGCTACATTATTCCTATTATTGAGTAAATTTCTGATCATGTCACGCACTCTAGGTTATTGTATAATAGATCTGAATTGACATACGATGTCAAATTTTAAAATCTAAACAATTGAGTTTAAAGATTATATATTCCTAAAATAGGCTGTAGATTATTAAAATAATAGAGAACCTCGTCACTATTAGATAAATTTTTTAGATAATTATTTTTATCTATTTTATCCATATCTAATAAGTCTATGATTTTAAAGAACAATTCTACATAATGCTGTAAAATTTTTTTTTCATTACTAACTAATAATAATGCATTATGTCTATTAGAATATCTTGGTATACTATTTAATTTTAACATTGCTTTATCTTGTTTTAATGTATTTGGATATTGGTCTAATTGTTTTACTAATAAATTTATTAATGATGAAATAGCATAGGTATGATCATTTTTCTCTCTGTAATAAAAATTTAATAACTTTTTTATTTCATGGCAACTATTCAATGGCATAGTTAAATATACTATTGATTTACTATATTTTTTAGGATAATTTAATATACCAACTTCATTTGGATTTTTACCATTTGGTTCAATATTATTGTCTGGTATAAATCCATAATGTAAGAGAAATTGTGAATAATCTTTTATACCATAAGAGTCCATTAATTCAGTATTATTAAATATATTTTCTTTTGATTTTATAGTAAAGGCATTTTGGTGATTATCAAATGCCCAAGAAGTCATTTGGGGTCTTTTATGATTCAACATATCTGACATTGGAACCATGGCTCCTACTCTTTCGTGGTTGATGGTAATTCCAAAATTCCGGGAACCTACCAGGGTTCTTAAGTCCATAAATTTTGAATAACTACATAGATTTTTAAATTTTGGAATAGCGCCTGTTAATAGCTTATAGTCTTCTTTTAAATAATTCTTTCTATCATTAATTTGATTCAAAATAGAACTCCCACTAACTAAATCTAATTCATTTTTATTCCAAAAAATAGGAAAATTACTTAAATCAGTAGGAAGAATATCGAAATATGGTTGGAAAAAGCTATTACCTTTTTTCATTTCTTCAACCATAAAAACTATAATATAAGCATGCTTGGGTGAATTAAATTTAATTCCCAAATTAATAAGACGTCTCCCAATTTCTGTATTTTTTCCCATTTGATTAGTGATCAATAATTTTTCAGGAATTGTGATAATTTGTTGATCCTTGGGTATAAATTGCCTTGTGTACACAGATCGCATATTATTTTCAGTTTCTTTAAAATAAACTCCTGGGAATTTTGCTCCGTTATCTTTTAACCAATTGATAAATATTGAATATTTGTCCATAGTTAATATATTATAATTTTTTTTTATTAGAATCATTAATTAATAAATATATTATCAAATAATAATACTAGTTTTTTTTACTTGCCTTCACTTGTCTTATTTCTTCAGTTAGTTCTGATAAAGATTCTAATCTCTCTAGTAAATATGCTAAACAATTTATAAGTGTTTCTCTATATAATTCTATATTTTCATAAATACCGTTGATTACTAAACTATCTATTTTTTGATAAAAATCTCTAACAACTATATCAAAAGCAGCCGCATCTAATTCCTTAAGTCTATCTAAACAAAATTTACATAGTCCTAATACTTTCTCAGGTGGTAGGACGTTATTATTTACTAATTGACTAATAAAATTTTCGTCGAGATATTCATCTACATATCGTTTTTTATCTTCGTGAATATGATATATTTTGTGAAAAAATCCCCGCATATCGGTAATAATACCCTTTACTTGCGAATAATCAGGTGGTTCCCCTTCAATATCTCTTTTGAATTTATCCCAAAATGCTTTTCTCATAGTTTTTTTTATAGCATTATATACGGATTCGTCATAATTCCGTTCAACCCTTTTAAAGCGATCTACTGTATTTTTGGCTTCTTCTTTTCCTACTAATTTTTCAATTTGTCTATAAATTTTATCTCTCATTTTTATTAAATTATCTAAATATTCTTGTGAAGTATTCTGTGGGATATTTGATGTGGTCGCTTCTTGTCTATTGGACTCCTGTACTTGTTCAATTTTATGCCTATAGTTATGATACATATCACTATAAATTTCTAATTGGGATTCTAAATCTTTTTTTTTCCAATTATTAAAAGTATGTTTAAATTTATTGAGTTTGGGTATAAATTCTAATAGTTTTTTTTTATCACCTACCTTTAATTTCTGGGTATCTTTGACTAACTGAATACTTTCACCATATACAAATTTTTCAATTTCTGATTGTTCACACGATGATAATACTTCGGATTGGAAATTAGAAATAAGATACGCAGATAAAAATGTTTTAGCATTAATAACATCACCATTATAATTAATTAGTTTTTTTAATGAATTAATGAAGTCATATGTGGATTGAATTACTTGTTTGTCCATCATAATATGAATAGCTTGGTTAAATTTCATGCTTGGGAATTGTTCGTATAATTTGTAATTGATGAGTTTTTGGTAAGTCAATGATACGTTTTGAAGGTTGATTAATTCTCTATCCATTACACTTATAATTAATAATATAACTAATTGTTTAAATATATTTATATTATTAATTAAAATTATTAATTAAAAAATAATTTATAATGTTTTTAATTTAGCGCATTTATTTTGATCGGAATTCAAATGTATTTCTTCTCCGGTTTGGTTATATTTCAAGATGGATAGAGCTTTGATCAGATAATCCAATCTTTTATCGAGTAAATTACTGTGAATAATTAAATGTTTCTTTTGCTTGGTACATCCTAAACTTCTCCAAGAAGAAAAATATTTTTCCCTATGTTTTTGAATTTTAAGATCAATCTGTTTCAAATCTTCACGAATAAGTATTATTATTTCATGTAAACCTTGAATACAAGAGGTAACCGTATCATTATTGACCCTAATTTGATTAATCAGAGATTCAAAGTTCTTAACTCTTTCCTTAATATCTAATTGAAGTAATAATTCGTCTAAATTAGTATTATAGCTAAATATCGAAGATATACTAGTGTAAATTGATCCGGACGCTTCACTAATTGCTTGTGTTAGGATTTGTCTACCAATTAAGGCGGATACGACTCCCCTGGTTAATGTTACTCCCGCTAATGTTGCCATATATATTATATAATATATAAATTTCAATTTCAATTTTATTTTATCGAAAT
>Ga0209307_1002236_pt1 | contig 11651 bp, 9 predicted proteins | sample COGITO_mtgs_1105_FD_185519 | JGI IMG/M metagenome (GOLD analysis project Ga0209307, IMG submission 185519) | Pelagic marine microbial communities from North Sea - COGITO_mtgs_110530 (SPAdes) (version 2) | ecosystem: Environmental > Aquatic > Marine > Epipelagic ...
TTGTAGGCCTGACCAGGCTCCAAAAGCATTTCACCGGGCAAAAACAATTCGCCCAACTGAGCATATGCCTGGCCAGTAAATTGCTCTTCAACACGAACATGATGGTTACCACTCCACCCTAAATGCAATCCATAGACGGAACCTGAACTTTCATTAGTTTGTTCGGGATGGACAATAACCCCGGGAAAGGAGTCATGAGAGGTACGCCCAGAACGATTTTCTCTTACGTAGGCACCCATATATCTGTCAATAGACTCCAGCTGAAATTCATTACCCCAACGACCGGAGAAACTAAGAATTTTGCTGTAATGCTTGGGAATTGGTACACAGGGTGCATCACAACGATCCAACCACAAAGACGACTCGCCTATGTTCACTATTTCTGTGGTAGCGGCCAAAACATCAGTCTTATGATCAAGAGCTAGACAGTGGATTAGTTGTGTTTGAGTGCCCTGACAGATTGAAACAATAGTCAGTTTATTGTCAATCAAACTAACTGATTCAATTCGAGTGTAAACAGCCCACTGAAGGCCATCACGATGCAGTTGAACTCCAGGGCTACCGCTAAAACCTGCTGCACTTTGAGGAGAGAGTCCAATGGGAGTCTCTTGTGGTAGGCTGGCTTGTAACTCTTGAGATGTTGCAAGAAGCGCCAACATATCAGGGCTTGTCGTATTAGCAAGTCTAGAACCCCAATACAGAATTACTGGTGCATAACCACGACAATCTACGACCAAACTACAATTGTTGCTGGAAAGAGAATAGAACGATTTGATTTTGTTAGTCATAGACTGATCTTCGCAATTTTAATCTAACCCTGGAAATACCATTCAATTAACTCGCGGGAGTCGACACTAGCTTGAACACTCCATAATGCCACCATACCGCTATATTTACTGTTACTAAACCACCCACCAGCGGCAAGAATAATTGGCTTAAGCCCCCAACTATACCTACAGGTGAAAAAAGTAAATATAACCCTATCACACAGGAAATAAGCGTGGTGGCACAAGGTACTCGCAAGCGCCATGGTTGCATATCAACTTTCTCGATATTTTGGTATGTCCATGGCGTCGACACAGGGAAGAAATATCCTATCACTAGCATTATCAAAACTTCAGTAACAAACAGAATGCCATAGAGGTGAATAAAATGAACTGTGACCACATCGTCTAAAACGAACTTAAGTATACCGTAGGCAATCACATGAAAACCAATAACCACCTTGGCCCCCAGAGCCGGCACGTGATTAGTAAACAGGCCAACTATAACAATAGTGATTACAGGAATATTATAGAAACCTGTGAAAATACGAATAATCTGCCATAACCCATCTGGGGCAAACTGTAACAAGGGCGCGACCACGAATGAAAACAGAGCAATCACAATAGAGGCCGTTTTTGCAACCTTAAGAACATGCTGATCGGACACATCTGTATGGCCTCGAGACTTTTTCCAAGGTTCATAGACATCTAAACAAAATAGTGTTGCCGCACTGTTCAGAAGTGAGTTAAAAGAGCTAAATACAGCACCAAGTAAGACGGCCAAAAAGAACCCTGACGCATAATTAGGTAGAACATCTCTAATGAGTTGAGGATAGGCCAAATCAATCGAAGTCAAACCACTTGCACTATCTGGGCCTCCATAAAGATGAAAGGCGATTACACCAGGAACCATCATCATAAATGGCACCAATACTTTAAAGAATCCTGAGAACAAAACGCCCTTCTGCCCCTCCGCAAGGTTCTTGGCTCCCAAAGTACGCTGTATTACATATTGATTGGTGCACCAGTAAAATAAATTAGCAAAGATCATTCCAGTAAATAGGGTGGCAAAGGGTGTTGGATCATCTGATGAGCCGATAGCGTTGAGCTTTTCAGTATTTGTTGTGGCGATGATTTTCAAACCTGTGACTGCACTACCCTCTCCTAGCAATGACAGCCCAAGGATCGGAACCGCTATACCAATCAGCAATAAACCTAGGCCATTTAATGTATCTGACACAGCAACGGCTTTTAAGCCGCCAAAAATAGCGTAGACTCCACCCACACTGCCAATCACTACGATGGTTAAAGCGACGGACTTACTGTATGAGATATCAAACATAGCCGGTATATCGAACAACTGCAGCACCGCAATGGAACCTGAGTACAAAACCGATGGAATAGTCACCAGCCCGTAACCAAGCATAAATAAAACGACGGTTAATCGCCTTACGTTATCATCGAACCGATTGTTTAAAAACTCAGGTAAAGTGGAAAAGGCTCCCGCGAGATAGCGAGGTAGAAAAACAAACGCCATGGCTATCGTCGCCACTGCAGCGGTGACTTCCCAAGCCATGCTACTTAGATTGAAACCATAGGCTGAACCATTCAGGCCAATCAATTGTTCTGCGGATAAGTTCGTGAGAAGCAATGAGCCAGCGATAAAAACAGCGCTAAGACCTCGACCCGCTAAGAAGTAACCATCTCGACTATTAGATTCATCTTTAGACTGTCGATACGAAATAAAGGCCACAAGCGCCATAAAAAAAGCACAGCTAACCAATGTTAATGTCATGTCTTGATTGGTCATACCTAGTGCCCATGTGTCCTTGCTAAATTGTAACTGGCGAAGTTGATCTAAAGGTTAGTAGAAGCACCGCAAAAGAGTATCCATTTAGTCGTCTTTAAAAATCTTAATTTGGCGCACACCATCTTTATTGATAGATGCTCTGTACATTCCTAGTGAGTTAAATGAAAACGCAATATTAGCATCCTTATCTACTCCAATAACGCCACCAGATCCGTTCATTTTAACCAGTTTTCCTTGAACAACTTCGTCTTGTGCCTGTTGCAAACTAACACCTTTGTACTCCATTCGCGCACATACATCATGGGCCACAGCAGCTCGAATAAAATACTCTCCATGGCCAGTGGCAGAAATGCCACAGGAATTATTGTCTGCATAGGTGCCAGCTCCAATTACTGGTACATCTCCTACCCGACCAAACCGTTTGTTGGTCATTCCACCTGTGGAGGTTCCGGCGGCAATGTCACCATTTTTGTCGATGGCCACAGCACCCACAGTGCCTAGTTTCTTTTCGTCAAACCGATATGCAGCAAGCAATGCATTAGGCGGAGTCTTTGATAGAGAGACGCCTTTTTCTTTGGCGAGAATCTCTTCAAGCTGAAGACGTCGCCGTTCAGTTTTAAAGTACTGATTTGAGACCAAACCAATGCCCTGTTGTTGAGCAAACATCTCGGCGCCTTCTCCAACCAACATGACGTGAGGAGAATGCTCTAATACTGCTAAGGCAAGAGTTATAGGGTTTTTAACCCGAGACACGGCAGCAACAGCCCCCGCATTCAGGTCGCCCCCCTGCATTATCGAGGCATCCAACTCAATATTTCCGTCGTGATTAAATACAGCACCATGACCTGCATTAAAAAGAGGAGAATCTTCAAGTATTGAAATTGTTGCAATTACCGCTTCCGTACTAGACCCATCATTCTTTAAGATTTGATATCCTGACTCAATGGCATTCGCTAGTACCTCGCGATACCTCCTTTCCATTTCATAGCTCATGAGTTCGCGCTGAATAGTGCCAGCGCCCCCATGGATCACAATGGCTATTGGGCTCTGTTGACTCTCGGTCGCTGACACAGATAAATATAAAGATGACAGGGCTAGCACCAAACATGCTAGCGAAGGTACCAGTACTGTTTTTAATGAAAGATTTATATCTGTACCCCTAATAGTAAGGTTTACACTCCCTACAATGTTCCTGGTTTAAGTGACTCAAGATGAGATTCAATATCACTTGCTGTCGTTCTTGTCGCATTGTCTGCAACTACACCATTTATTAAAGCATCGCCCTCTAAACCAAATAGATACCTCAAAATTAGCAATCCATCGGTAAGCGCATCGACTTGTCCATTACCATCCACATCAATGAAACTTCCAAGAAGCTCGATGCGTGATGCAATATCAGTCGACTCGGTATAACTCGCATCTGATGCTACAGTTCCATTAACCAGAGAATCACCATCTAAACCGAACATATCGCGAAGAAATAATAACCCATCGGTTAGAGCATCATATTGACCATTCCCATCTATATCTAAAGATCCTGCAGGTGGCGTTCCTGCCAGAAATTCATCTAAGGCCATTACTCCGTCATTATCCTGATCGCTCGCAGCATCTGAAGGATCGTTTGGATTAAGACCATATGCAGATTCCCATGCATCAGGCATACCATCACCGTCTGAATCTTGGGCGTAACGCCCATCAAGAGGATAGAGATCAATGGCGTCATTGACGCCATCTCCATCGTCATCATCATCAGCTGACATACCTAAATCAATACATGCTGTGTCGCAGTCATTTGGGATTCCATCTGAGTCAGTATCAGTTAAACCTGCAAGATCAATTAAAGGGAAGGCATCAGAGATATCAGCCACACCATCACCATCGTCATCCTCATCTGCATTGTTACCAATACCGTCACTGTCAGTATCTATAATCTCAGTTGCATCCAATGGGAGTTCATCAGAGGTGTCCTCAACTCCGTCTCCATCATCATCAGGATCGGCATTGTTACCAATACCATCACCGTCTGTATCAAGACTTTCAGAGGCATTGAGAGGGAAAGAGTCCGCGCTATCCAAAACGCCATCTCCATCATCATCAGTGTCAGTATTATTACCAACACCATCACCATCAGTATCTGCGCTCTCAGTTGCATCCAATGGAAATGCATCAGAACTGTCCTCTATCTCATCACCATCATCATCGCTATCAGCATTGTTACCAATACCATCCAGATCAGTATCCAATTGTTCGCTAGCATCTAAGGGAAAAGCATCCAAAGTATCGATAACACCATCATTGTCATCATCATCATCCAGATAATCGACTAAGCCATCATTGTCAGTATCTATATCTTCAGCGGTGATGAATATGCTCCTGTACCCCTTCCCAACATTGCCATCACTGTCCACTACGGTATATCTTTGCTCATAGTCATGCTCTATACGTGGGTTATTAATCACAACTATTTCGGACGTTATCGATGATGAAATATCCCCGTCTTCAACATCAACTGCAACTGCTACAAGGTCTGCTGCTAAATTAGGATCAGAGATATACAGAGGGTCTGGACCTGAAATGCTCATCACTGGCGGCAACCCATTTGAAATAGCGCTAACCTGGAGAGCTGTAATACTTAAAGCTTTCACAGAGTAGGCTCCGTTCAAGGTATCTGAATCATCGATTCCACATGGAGTTTTGTCTATTCCTGGTCCTGCACACAATCGATCAGGCGTTGAGAAAAAGCGCATTCCTGTAGCGTTAAAAGCAGACTCGTAAGCCATAATTGTTGCGAAATTGTCATCTTGGCCATATCCAACAGCCCACGGGAAAGTTGCACTAACAGCGCCCTCAGCCTGCTTTCGCGAATGAGACAACCCCATCATGTGGCCTATTTCATGAACTAAGGTAAGACTGCTGTTGTCAATTGCAACAACACCAACATTACTCCCTATGTCGTAGCGATTTCTAAAATCAATTATTCCATCGTTGACTTGCCCAGCTAGATAAGCAACGCCCCCAGTATCAGCCACGGCCTTCGTACTGTAGTGAACGATCAGGTCAGGCTGTCTGGTGAACTTATCATCTAAGCCTGCGAAAATACCGCTTCGGTCCGCCATTACATCAAGCGCGTCACTGCCGGTTAATGTGCTGTCATCGCCTACCATAAAGATGCCAACATTTTTTATTTCGATATCCAAACCGACATCACTGAACGCCACATTAGCACTAGTCACCTGTTGAGCTATACTGGCTTCGAGATTACTACCGCCAAGAAAAGTATCGTCCGCTGCCGTACCAACGGTAAACGCAACTTCAATAACACTAGTCCCTAAACTATTCTGCTCCGTTGACGATGAGCCAATAATCCGCTCATTGAAATCTGAAATTCCATCGTTATCGGAATCTGTAATGGTATCGATGTTAGTCCAAACATCATCATAAGGCGGTAAGCTATCTTCCCCAAACGTTTCGAGGCGATAGTACATAACAAAATCTTCCCCCCGGGCAAGATATACTTCTATGTGCCTAAATTCCGGTTCATCTGTGAAATTACCGCTAGCAAGACTAAAGTTAAGGTCACCCGAAGTTACTATTGACGTATTCCCATCGTCATCATAGCTGACAACAACCTCAACAAGCGCCGCCTCATAGTATGAGCCGTCATCGTTTCCAACAGCTATCGTCAGATTCAAATATTCGTTACTCGATCGCTTGTCCGTGCTGCTAATACTCGGTATTTCGATAGAAAAAGTAGAGTCATCATATTGGAAATCAACTGCATCATTAACCATTAATTTTGAATCGGTAGAACCAGAAGAGCCTCCGGAATTATAATACTCCTCGGCTATCTCAATAAAATTGACTTGATCTAAAAATGAATCTTCAGAATCCATCAATACTAGAGAAATAAAAGTATCAATTGAAGGTCTATAATAAAGAGGAATCGCAACCTGCAAAGAGACTGGACTTGCTGAATAAGCAACACTATCTATGGCGACATCACCTAGCACGTAATAGCCCGCACTGACTAAATTAATGCTATCTCCACCAATAAGTTTGACGTTTAGGATGCCGGATTCATCAACCTCCTTTTGAAAAGCAATCGAAAATGTTGCTACAGCCTTAGTTTCATTTATACGCTTAATTTCGCAAGGACAGTGAATGTTGACTGGAGGCTCTGCTGCCACTGCCAAAACATTAAACGCCAGCAAAATCAGCACTGTCCATGACGCTAAACGCAATTTTGCACTTTGCGAAATCATACTCATTCTATTACTCCGATACTTTCCTGCGTTGGAAATCTTCATTATTGGGTCTTGCTATTGATTTGACTTCACGTACATCATCAGATAAATCGAGGCTCGCGACTTGATTGAGTACCCCATTGAATTCATTACCCGCGTATTCAAAAATGTTAGTCGGTGTTTTCAGTAAAACGCTAGTCAATGTCGGCGTCAGTGTCACAACCGAAACACTCCCATCCGAGCCCCTGCTTTGCAGCTGAGTAAACTTAGAGTTTCGGCTGACATTAAAAACTTCCAAAACGACGGTATCAAGTTCGCCATTGAATTCAGTGGCCAAAGAAAACTTTTCTCCTGCTATTAGAGAAAGCATGTCAGCGCCGCTATTAACCTGTTTTATCGGTGTCGCTGAAAAGATTATTGAGCTGCCATTGATGTCGGGCGTCATTTCAGTTTTTAAATCGGAGGAAACAGAGGAAAGAGCTGGTGATTCAGAGTCATACTTGGGATTTTTAAATGCGAGAAAACCAAGAAAGACAACCAGTAGCAAACCCAGCACTGCCTTAAGGATAGAACTTTTACCTTTAATCAAAGCCACCACTCCTCCACAAAAATGATTGCTCAACACATCCCAACATTAAATTATTCAGTTGTTAAAAGCTAATATTTAGAAATTTCTAATTAAAAAGATATGACCTAGTAGTTTTGCTTTACTACTCTAATTGCCAATGACTTGGGTTGCTATGGTGCCCAGGGCCTCCCATTAGTGCCCTCAACTAGGCACTAGTAACACCCGTAGTCTTTGTACTTACTGATGTTGACACCCCTGTAGTTCATTGTCAAAGGCACATTCACGTCTACCATTGTGTCTACCTCAGACCCACACAAGGCGCCCATGAGTATTCCATCTGGGTAAGCTTTAGGGGTGGTTTGTAAAACCAGTTTTATCGTCTATAGTTACTATGTAGATATGCATATTGATATATCTTCAACCAAATCTGAAGAGAGGGATTACCATGAATATGAAGGAAGCAGTTACAAGTGTGTTGGTGAAGAAATATTCCACTATAGAAGGTAGAGCATCTAGGTCAGAGTTTTGGTGGTTTATTCTATTGTATAATTTGGGCAGATTGTTAACTAGCGTCTTAGATGCGGGGCTTGGGTGGCAGTTCGGTGAACCTGATCCGCTTGGTCAACAACCGGGAGTCCTAAACTTACTTTTTCTTTTAGCTACCATAGTTCCTTTAATCTGTGTAACAGCAAGGCGTTTACATGATGTCAATAGAAGCGGTTGGTGGATGCTTATTCCGTTCACTATAATCGGGCTTATTCCTTACTTTTACTGGATGGTTAAAAAACCAGAGGATAATGAAGAGGGACGTGAAAATAAGTGGGGTACTAACCCTTTGCTTGATGAAGATTAAATATTAATAGCAGATGTAGGGTGAGGAGTGAGAGTCTCTCTAGGTGCTTATAAGTCCTTTTTTACACATCATTACACCGCCTCCCAAAAGTACCCTATAGAAGCTTTTTAAAGTCCTATCAATAGCCCTTTAAACCGCTTTAAAGCTGTTTTTTAGGGTTTTAGTGGAGATTACAAAAGACCTTTCAGAATAGCCTGTATTGCGCCCTAAGCGAGACTTGTGGTTGCCCTTTTAATGGTGTTATTTTATGGCTTTTATAGAGTCTGAATTAGGTCTTGATCTAGCCCTGATTTGACTGGATGGGGTATTCAGTTATGATTAAAAGGGATTACGTTTTATCTCTCGCACTTCAAATAAGAACGTGAAAAATGGGTAAAGATAAATGGTGGGCGTTAATCAAAGTTTTTTTAAGAGAGGAAACTAAATCTGAATCATCTTGGTATTCGTTGACTTTTATAAGTGACCTAGTGAACCTAACTATAGGCCTAGTTGTCACCTTAATCGTTTTAGGTTCTTTGTTCTCTGAAGACTTAAGGGACAGCGCAATGGGCTTTACCGAAACATTCATTGCGGATGGGATTCGTGGCAGATTCATTTTATTATTTTGTATTATTATTGGGTTAGATTCTTGCTGGCAATTCAACTACGCTACGTTTAAGGCAAAAGGTATTAATCGACAATGGGTTAATTTAATTCAAATTAAATATCCTCATCAAAAATGGCTAAAACCAATCTATGTGGGACTAGCAATGTCGATAGCTTTTACTTCAATCAATGAAGACCTTAGTAGTTATTATAAGTATTAATCCTTAGAGGTAATCAAGAAAGGGAGAGTAAAATGACTAAAGAAAGATTAAGTGATGTCTTAGTGTGGTTAAGTTTAGCCATTCTGTTTGGATCTTTTGTCCCTGAGATTGTTTCGGGTTCACCTATGGCGCAGGAGAGTAAGCATTTATGGGTATTTGCTTACGGATTCTGTGTCGTTCTTAATCGTGCAATCATAGGGCGTTTTAGGATCTTGCCTTGGCTAAAGTAAACACCCACGATGATATGCTTAAAGCATCAGTATAGGCTGTGTCTAAGGATGCTACTAAACTTGGCATTAAGGTTAGTATGACAGGTGCTGAGGCTATTGATTTGTTGAGATAAAGGTTAACTAAATAACAATGTCTAAAACAATATCATCTAAAGACGGCCACCGCTTTGATTCGTATCCAATTCTACAAGCGGACTTCATTGATGATCTAGCGGCTATACATCACGTTTAGTATATGTATGTTGAAGATGCTTTTGTGTATACCGCATTGTCTACCCTACCTGTCTAATTTCAAGGAAAAAAACAAGGACAACAATGGTTTATGTGAATCTATGGTGCCCGGGGCCGGACTTGAACCGGCACAGTGTTTCCACCGACGGATTTTAAGTCCGTTGCGTCTACCAATTTCGCCACCCGGGCATACTGAAGGGAGGCTGCGAGGGAATTTTCTCCCCACTTACAAGTTGCGATTTACCTCAATTCTTAAACGACGCGAAGTATACATTACCAAAAACTTAAAAGGGAACGTTTACCTCTGCTACTGCAAATTAATGCAAAATAAATTGGAGGCGCGGGTCGGAATCGAACCGACGATGGCGGAGTTGCAGTCCACAGCATTACCACTTTGCTACCGCGCCCATACATTTTCTATCGTCAGGTGCTCTCGACGAGGCCGCTATTCTAGGGAATACCAGCAATAAATCAACTACTTATAACCGCTAGAACGCAATTGAGGCCAAGCCTGCTTCAAATAATAAAGCATCGACCATAAAGTGAGTCCTGCAGCAACATAAATTGCACCAAAACCTAGCAGTGTCAACTCCTCCTGCTCAGGCTTTGCAAGCAATAAAACGGCTATGGCCACCATTTGAACCCATGTCTTGACCTTGCCCATAGCTGATACCGCAACGCTCTGACCTGAGCCTAACTCAGCCATCCATTCCCGTAAAGCTGAGATAACTATCTCTCTACCAATAATGACAATTGCAGGGAGGGCAAACCAAGGGGTGGAGTGAACCTCAAGCAGCAAAACAAGGGCTGCAACAACAATGAGCTTATCTGCTACTGGGTCAAGAAAAGCACCAAAGGGAGTGACCATGTCGAGCTTACGCGCAAAATAGCCATCAACCCAATCTGTCAAACCAGCTAAACCAAAGATTGCAGCAGAGGCTAAATGGTGCCATTCCCAAGGTAAGTAATAAACAATAATGAAAACGGGAATCATAGCGATACGTAGCAATGTCAAAATATTGGGTAGATTCCACATAAAACTTTAGTCCGATGCCTATCGATGAGAAGGATTAAAAAAACCGTCGTCTGTTACTCATTGTACAGTGCGTTGTAAATTGCTTCAGCAACCTTTTTATTTATATTATCAACCTTCATGAGATCCGCAACACTTGCTTTCTTAACTTCTACGACCCCACCAAGTGCTTGAGGAGATCGCGCCTTCGTGTAGGACCTACCCCTGGGATCCCTTCAAGCGGCGAGGTGCGACGTTTCTTATCTCGTCGAGCTTTATGGCCGGTAATTGCGAAGCGATGAGCTTCATCTCTTACGTGCTGGATTAGGTGTAAAGCTGCTTGTTGAGGACGCGCAACCACTTTGTTATTTTGATCGGCCAAAATGAGCGTTTCCATACCCGGCTTACGTGTTGTACCTTTCGCCACACCTATAATCATTACGCCAACCACTCCAAGATCTGCAAGGACAGATTTAGCAACACCGATCTGACCTTTACCACCATCAATTAGCAAGATGTCCGGTAGCTTACCCTCTCCCTTCATTAGGCGTGTATAGCGTCGCCTAATTGCTTGCTCCATTGCCGCATAATCATCACCGCCAGTAATGTCTTCAATATTAAAACGTCGATAATCACTTTTCAGTGCCCCGCTGCTTTTGTCAAAGACGACGCAGGAGGCAACCACAGCTTCACCGCTACTATGACTTATATCAAAGCACTCTAGTCTTTCTGGCGTAATATCTAGATTGAGAGTTTCACGTAATGATTCAAACCGCTGCTCCAAAGTCTGCTTAGATGCTAACTTGCCAGCTAGATTCTGCTCCGCGGTACGCTGTGCCAATTCAATCCATTTGGCTCTGAAACCTCTGACCTTATCGCGTATCTCAATATTTCTGCCAATTCGCTCGCTTAGAGCGTCAGTGAGTAACTGAGAACCCTCAAACTGTGCGTTGACGAGAATCTCTTTCGGAAGATCTGGCCGCCCTCCCCCAGAGAGATAAAGCTGAGGAACGAACTCCTCAAGAAGATCACTTGGCAGTTCAGCCAAGGGTGTCTTTGGGTAGTAACTGCGACTTCCTAATATACGCCCTTGACGAACATAGAGCATATGCACACAAGCCTGCCCATTACTG
>Ga0209307_1002278_pt1 | contig 11549 bp, 10 predicted proteins | sample COGITO_mtgs_1105_FD_185519 | JGI IMG/M metagenome (GOLD analysis project Ga0209307, IMG submission 185519) | Pelagic marine microbial communities from North Sea - COGITO_mtgs_110530 (SPAdes) (version 2) | ecosystem: Environmental > Aquatic > Marine > Epipelagic ...
AAGTTCTATTTTTTCTTTTTTATTTTCTTTTTTATATTCTTTAATTATTTTTTTTGCTTTTACTAAGTCGTATTTAAAACCATCCACGATATTTTTTGAATTTAAGCCTAAAGGAACAAATCCATTATTAGCCGCATATCCAATATTATTTCTAAGGTATTTCATCATTTTTTTTCTGTCAATAGCATAGTTTATTGCTAATCTTAGTTTTTTTGACTGAACTTGACTTTTTTTATCTCCAAGATAAAATCCTATATATTCAGTATTTAAATATGGTCCTGAAATAAGCTTAATTGTTTCGGAATGTTCTTTTTTTAAATTTCCATCTGTAGAAATTAATTGATCCTTAAAAGAAGAATCAATGGAGTTAATAAAGTCAATTTTATTTTGTGCAAATTCCATGAATTCACTTTTTTTATCAGGAAGAAATGTTATTGAAATAGCTTCTAGATAAGGAAGATTAGTTCCGTTAATGTCTTTTTCGAAATATAAATTGTTTTTTCTTAAAACGAGTTTAATATTTTCTTCCCATCTTTTAAATTTAAATGGCCCAGTTCCAATCGGATTTTTTCCAAATTTATTTCCGTAATAATCCACAACTTCGTGAGGAACAACTGAAAAATATTTCATTGAAAGCAAGCCTAGAAAAGCTGAAAAGGGTGCTTTTAATTTTATAACAAAAAGACTATCATTTTCTGCTTTAAAACTGTTTACATTTTTAATAGCCCAGGACCCTGGAGATCCTAAATATGGATCTTTTAACCTATTAAAACTATATTCAAAATCTTTTGCATTAACAGTTCTTGTAGAATCTTTTCCAAAAATTTTAGATTTATGATAAAAAATTTCATCTTTAATCAAAAATTTATATTCAAGCCCGTTTTTTGATATTGTCCAGCTTTTAGCTATATCTGGTTTTATTTTTAAAGAATCATTTAATTGAACTAATCCGTTAAAGATTTGATTTACTGGCCAAATATTTCTTAATGTACTAGAATAAATAGGGTCTAAAGATGAAATATTTGAATGTTCATTATATCTAAAAACTTTGTCTTCGTTAATTAATAAGCTTTCAGAACAACCTGTAGCTATTAGTATACTTACTATTAAAAAGAATATTGAGAAATTAGACTTGTTTATCATTAATTTTGATTCCTATATTTGCAAGCTAATTTAAGAGATTAAATCAATATGATCCAAAATCATAAGGTTGCATTAACCACTTTAGGTTGTAAACTTAATTATTCTGAAACCTCAACCATCTCTCGACAGTTTGAAGATGTTGGTTATTCTGTTGTTAAATTTGATCAATTCTCTGACATATATGTGATAAACACTTGCTCTGTTACTGAAAATGCTGATAAGCAGTTTAAATCCTATGTGACTAGGGCTTTAAAGTTGAATCCTGAAGCTTTTTTAATAGCTATCGGATGTTATGCTCAACTAAAACCTGAAGAATTAGCTAAGGTTAACGGAGTGGATCTAGTTCTTGGAAGTAAAGAAAAGTTTAAAATATTTGATTATTTAAATGATTTAAAAAAAAATCAGGTAGGCTCCATACATTCATGTGAAATAAATGAAACTGATTTTTATAAATCAAGTTACTCTATTGGAGAACGTACAAGGTCTTTTTTAAAGGTTCAAGATGGATGTGATTATAAATGTACATATTGTACTATTCCTCTAGCAAGAGGGATATCACGAAGCGACAAGCTTAATAATATTATAGACGCGGCAAAATCAATTTCAAGTTCTGGCGTTAAAGAAATTGTATTAACTGGAGTGAACATTGGAGATTATGGAAAAGGTGAATTTGGCAATAAAAATCATGAAAATACATTTTTAGATTTAGTCAGCGCTTTGGATAAAGTAAATGGAATTTCAAGAATTAGAATATCATCAATTGAGCCTAATTTATTATCAAATGAAATAATAGATTTTGTTTCAACAAGTAATAAGTTTGTTCCACATTTTCATATTCCTATGCAAAGTGGAAGTGATTCTGTCTTGAAACTTATGAAACGACGATATTTGACTAAGCTTTACAGAAATAGAATTGAGCATCTTAAAAGAGTAATTCCTAATGTTTGTATTGGTGCAGATGTTATAGTTGGTTTTCCAGGTGAGTCTGAAGAGTGTTTTTTAGAAACATATAATTTTATTAAAAGTTTAAACTTATCATATCTTCACGTTTTTACTTATTCAGAGCGTGATAATACAGAAGCTGTAGATTTAAAAAACATTATTCCTAAAAATATTAGATCAAAGCGAAGTAAGTTGTTAAGATCTCTTTCAGTTGAGTTAAAAAGAAAGTTCTATAAATCTCAACTAGGTAATACACAAGATGTTTTATTTGAATCTGAAAATAGAAATGGATTTATTTATGGGTTTTCAAACAATTACGTAAGAGTGAAGTCTAATTGGAGAAAAAACCTAGCAGATAAAATTGTTCCTTTTGAACTCGAGAATATTGGTAGTGATGGATTGGTTATTGGAAAAAAATCAGAAATTAAAATTAAAGTCTAACTCCAATTGGAAGCATTTCTTTAAATTCTTTATTTTTTTTAATAAATTTCCTGACCTGAGGAGCTGTTGGCATTATTCTGATATTTTTTTCTTTAATAATTTCAAATACTTGCCTGATAAATTTTTCTTCAAAATTTTCATCTTTATTAGACGAAGGTATTATAAGTTTAGTTAAAAATATTTTTCTGTCTTGAAGAGCATATTCAATAATAGCTAAATCATCTTCAATTTCAACTTCATATTGTCGCAGAAATAAGTTGTCGTTAATAATTAAATTTCCCATTAAATTTCTATTAGCTAATTTTGTAATGTTTTACAAAGATAAGAAAAATAGATTTTAATGAATTCAAAAATTGATACTCATGTTTATTTTATGCCTGGAATGTGTGCTAATTCATTGATTTTTGAAAGAATAAAATTAAGTCCAAATTTTAAGTCCCATTATTTAAGTTGGATTCCACCTCTGCAGAATGAATCTTTACGTAATTATGTTCTTAGACTTTCAAAATATATCAAACACGAAAATTCAGTTTTAATCGGCGTTTCTTTTGGAGGAGTAATTGTTCAAGAATTATCAAAAATTTTAAAAATTAAAAAAGTAATAATAATTTCAAGTGTAAAATCGAATAAAGAACTTTCTAATTCTATGAAATTTGCTAAAAAAACTAAAAGTTATAAGCTTTTACCTTTAACTTGGTTAGAAGATTTTGAATCGTTATTAGTATTTGTTTTGGGCCCAAAAATTAAACGAAAAGTTAATTTATATAGAAAATATCTTTCAGTTAGAGATGAAAACTATTTAAAGTGGGCAATTAAAGAAATGGTTAATTGGAAACAGAGTATTCCATTAAAAAATGTAATACATATTCATGGAACTTATGACTTGGTTTTTCCAGTTTTAAATCTAAAAAATTATATTCCAGTTGAAAGAGGAGATCACACTATGATATTAAAAAGAGCAGATTGGTTAAATGATTATTTTTTAAAAAATCTAGACTAGATTCTTTTCATTTGTTGTTGCATCATCTTAATTTGATCTGATAACATTTTTTGCTTATCTAATTTTTTGGCCTCATTTAGTAGAGTTGTAGCTTCTCTTTTTCTTCTTTTTTGAATTAATATACCAGCTAAGCTTAGTTTAGCCATTGCTAGGTCATGATCCATAGATAGTCCAATTGAAATAGCCTTTTTAAAGTATTTTTCAGCTTGAGTTAAATTTGTTTGCGAACAAACTATTCCCCATAAGTAGTTGTAATAACCTACTTGTTTCTTTGTTAAAGAACTTTCTGGATTTTTAATTTTTTTAAGCCATTTTTCAGTTCCTATAAAGTCTTGTTTTCTTAATTTAAAAAAAATAACTAGTATAATCTCATTTTTAAAATAGAGAAAAATAAAAATTATAACTAAAAAAATTAAGGCTATTCCATTACCTATATTATTTTCATAGAACTGATATATCGAATAAATTAGTGTTAAAAGTGCTAATATTAGTTTTATAGTTTTAGGATACATTGATTAACTGTTTTTTTTTAATTAATTTTCAATCTTCAAAGTTTTTAAACAATACATTTGAGTTAGTTTAAACTTATTGTATATTTGCCCTCGAATTTTAGTAAAAATAGTTAATTATTTCACATGAAAAGAACTTTTCAACCTTCAAAAAGAAAAAGACGTAATAAACACGGATTTAGAGAAAGAATGTCAACGCCAAGCGGAAGAAATGTTTTAGCTAGTAGACGAGCTAAAGGCCGAAATAAGATTTCTGTTTCATGTGAACCAAGACATAAAAAATAATTGAATAAAAATTTTTAAAATATCAAGGTGTTACTTTTTAAGTAACACCTTTTTTTTTATATATTCATGAACCAAATTAATATTATCTAAATGCCATTAAGAAAAGATTTAAAAAGTATATTGATAATTGGATCAGGTCCAATAGTTATAGGACAAGCATGTGAATTTGATTATGCAGGTTCTCAAGCATTAAGATCCTTAAGAGAAGATGGAATAGAAACTATTTTGATTAATTCCAACCCTGCAACTATCATGACAGATCCTGTTATGGCAGATCATATATACTTAAAACCTTTAGATACTAATTCTATTAAAGAAATTTTGTCAAATCACAATGTAGATGCTGTTTTACCTACAATGGGAGGTCAAACTGCTCTTAATTTATGTATTGAAGCAGACGAGAAAGGAATATGGGAAGAATTTAATGTTGAAATTATTGGAGTTGATATAGATGCTATTAATATTACAGAAGATAGAGAAAAGTTTAAGCAGTTATTAAAAACAATTAATATTCCTGTTGCACCTGCAAAAACAGCTACATCATTTTTAAAAGGAAAAGAAATAGCTCAAGAATTTGGGTTTCCATTAGTTATTCGCCCTTCTTTTACATTAGGTGGAAGTGGAGCTTCACTTGTCTACAAAGCCGAAGACTTTGACGAATTACTTACAAGAGGGCTTGAAGCATCTCCTATTCATGAAGTTTTAATTGATAAAGCTCTTATGGGATGGAAAGAATATGAATTAGAATTATTGAGAGATAAAAACAACAATGTTGTCATTATTTGTACTATTGAAAACATGGATCCCATGGGAATTCATACTGGAGATTCTATAACTGTTGCACCAGCTATGACATTATCAGATTCTGCTTATCAAAGGATGAGAGATATGGCTATAAAAATGATGAGAAGTATTGGCGATTTTGCAGGTGGTTGTAATGTGCAGTTTGCAGTAAGTCCCGATGAAAAAGAAGATATAATTGCAATAGAAATTAATCCGAGAGTTTCAAGATCCTCTGCATTAGCTTCAAAAGCTTCTGGATACCCTATTGCTAAAGTTGCTAGTAAGTTAGCAATTGGCTATAGTTTAGATGAATTAAGTAATCAAATTACAAAATCAACTTCAGCATTATTTGAGCCAACATTAGACTATGTGATCGTCAAAATACCTAGATGGAATTTTGATAAATTTGAAGGTTCTGAGAGAACTTTAGGTTTACAAATGAAATCAGTAGGTGAAGTTATGGGAATTGGTAGATCTTTTATTGAAGCACTTCACAAAGCAACTCAATCCTTGGAAATTAAAAGAAATGGTTTAGGTGCTGACGGAAAAGGATATTCAGATTACAAACAGGTTATTAGTAAGCTTACTAATGCAAGTTGGGATAGAGTTTTTGTTATTTATGATGCTATTAAAATGGGAATTTCATTGGACAGAATACATGAAATTACTAGAATTGATTTGTGGTATTTAAGACAGTATGAATCTCTTGTTAATTTAGAAAAAGAAATTTCAGATTTCGATATAGATACTATATCTAAAGATTTAATGTTAGAGGCTAAACAAAAGGGTTTTGCTGATCGTCAAATTGCACATATGCTTGGTTGTCTGGAGAGTGTAGTTAATAAAAAACGAAAAAAATTTAATATAAATAGGGTTTACAAGCTTGTCGATACTTGTGCTGCAGAATTTAAAGCCCAAACTCCTTATTACTATTCTACTTTTGAAGAAGAAATTCAACTTCCTGATGGAACTGTCTATACTCAAAATGAAAGTCAAGTTTCCAATAAAAAAAAGATTGTTGTTTTAGGTTCTGGTCCAAATAGAATTGGACAAGGGATTGAATTTGATTATTGTTGTGTTCATGGAGTTTTAGCCTCATCAGAATGTGGATATGAAACTATTATGATAAACTGTAATCCAGAAACTGTTTCAACTGATTTTGATACAGCAGACAAACTTTATTTTGAACCTGTTTTTTGGGAACATATTTATGATATAATTGAACACGAAAAACCAGAAGGCGTTATTGTTCAGCTTGGAGGACAAACAGCATTGAAATTAGCCGAAAAGCTAGATAGATATGGTGTCAAAATAATGGGTACAACTTACCAAGCTTTAGATTTAGCTGAAGATAGAGGAAGTTTTTCAACTTTACTTAAAGACAACAATATACCTTATCCTGAATTTGGAGTTGCAGAAACTGCAGATCAAGCTTTAAAGTTATCTGATACACTAAATTTTCCTATTCTAGTTAGACCTTCATATGTTCTTGGCGGACAAGGAATGAAAATTGTAATAAATAAAAAAGAGTTAGAGGCTCACGTTGTTGATTTATTACAAAAGATTCCAAATAATAAATTATTATTGGATCATTATTTAGATGGTGCTATTGAAGCAGAAGCAGATGCTATATGTGATGGTGAAAATGTTTTAATAATAGGAATTATGGAACATATTGAACCCTGTGGTGTGCACTCTGGTGATTCAAACGCAACTCTCCCACCATTTAATTTAGGAAAGTTAGTAATGCAACAAATAATTGATCATACTAATAAAATAGCTATTTCATTAAAGACAGTTGGTCTTATAAATATTCAGTTTGCTATAAAAAATGAAGTTGTATACATAATAGAAGCCAACCCAAGAGCATCAAGAACAGTACCTTTTATCGCAAAAGCATATAAACAGCCGTATGTTAATTATGCAACCAAAGTTATGTTGGGTGAGCTTAAAGTTTCCGACATTGACTATAAACCTAACTTAAAAGGCTTTGCTATCAAACAACCTGTTTTTTCTTTTAATAAATTTCCAAACGTTAATAAAAGTTTAGGTCCTGAAATGAAAAGCACTGGAGAGAGTATTTTGTTTATTGATAATTTAAAAGATGATCAATTTTACGAATTATACTCAAGAAGAAAAATGTACCTAACCAAATAATAATATTTTATATTAGTTGTTATGGAAATTGTTTTGAACTTATTAATATTAACAGTTCTTGTAATAATTACTTATAATCTATTTTCTAAAAACAAAAAGTCAAATGCATCAATTGACTCTGATTTAAGTAATGAAATAACTAATCTAAGGGTTCAATTAGGCGTTAAAGATGAAAAAATAAGATCCTTAAAAGAGTCTAAAGAATTAGAATCTGAAAATTTAAAAAAAGAATTTAAAATTCTAGCAAATTCAATTTTAGAGGAAAATTCTGAAAAATTTAAAAAACAAAACAAGGATCAGATTGGTTTAATTCTAGAACCACTTGGAGAAGAAATTAAAAAATTTAAGAAAAAAATTGAGGATAACAATATTGATTTTGTTGAAAGAAATACTGTTTTAGATCAAAAAATACAAAGTTTAAATAAACTTAATGAACAATTAAGTAAAGATGCTAATAATCTGGCGAGTGCTTTGAAAGGTGATTCTAAAACACAGGGGGATTGGGGAGAAGCTCAGTTGGAAGTTTTATTAGAAAAATCAGGTTTAATGAAAGATATTCATTATAGTACTCAAGGAGGTTATAAAGATCAAGAGGGTAATATTAAAAAACCTGATTTTATAGTTAGTCTTCCTGATAATAAACATTTAATTATTGACTCAAAAGTATCTCTTACTGCTTATGAATTATTTTATAATTCTGAAAATGATGATCAGAAGGAAAATTTAAAAAATCACATAACTAGTATTAGAAAGCATTTTAAAGACCTTAGTTCCAAGAATTACACTGAGCTTTATGGAATAAATACTCCAGACCAGGTATTTATGTATATTCCAATTGAACCAGCTTTGTTTTTAGCTCTTCAAGAGGATAAAAATATTTTTATGGATGCATACGATAAACGAGTAGTTTTAGTTTCTAACACAACACTTTTATCTACATTAAGAGTTGTTTCTGAGCTTTGGCAGTTTGATGATCAAAAAAGAAATGTTTTAGAAATCGCAAAACAATCAGGGTTATTATATGATAAATTTGAAGGCTTTGTTTCTGATTTAATTAAAGTTGGAAATAATATTAATAGTTCACAATCTAGCTATCAAGATGCAATGAATAAACTTTCTGAGGGTAAAGGAAATTTAGTAAGTAAAGTTGAAAATTTAAAAAAATTAGGTGCTAAAACTAAAAAAAACTTACCACAAAAACTTTTAGACAGATCAACTAATTAATTTTTTTAGTATCCCGTATAGTTTGATGGAGAAATTCTCTTTAATTCATTTTTAATCTCAGTGTTTACATTTAAGGAATCAATAAATTGATGAATAGTATCTTGATTTATAGTTGTATTTTTTCTTGTTAACTCCTTCAACGTTTCATAAGGATTTGGATAACCCTCTCTTCTTAAAATAGTTTGAATGGCTTCTGCAATAACAGCCCAGTTATTATTTAAATCATTTTCGATTTTAACTTTATTTACAATTAACTTGTTAATTCCCTTAATTGTTGATTTGATTGCTATTGAAGAATGACCAAAAGGAACGCCGACATTTCTAAGAACAGTACTATCAGTTAGATCTCGTTGAAGCCTAGATATTGGTAGTTTGGAAGATAAATGTTCAAATATAGCATTTGCTAAACCTAGATTTCCCTCCGAATTTTCAAAATCAATTGGATTTACTTTATGAGGCATAGCGGAAGATCCAACTTCATTTTTATTAATTTTTTGTTTGAAATAGTCCATTGAAATATAAGACCAAATATCTCTATTGAAATCAATAATTATAGTATTTATTCTTTTTAAGCAATCAAATAATGACGCTAAATGATCATAATGCTCAATTTGCGTGGTTGGAAATGAGTGATAAAGACCTAAATTACTAACCAAATTAGTTGCAAATTTTTTCCAGTTTATTTTCGGAAATGCAACAATATGAGCATTAAAATTTCCAGTTGCTCCTCCAAATTTTGCTGCTAATGGGATTGAATGTAAACATTTCAATTGTTCAATTATTCTAACTCTGAAAACATCAATTTCTTTTCCTAATCTTGTTGGTGAGGCAGGTTGACCATGAGTTCTAGCTAACATAGATATATCGTTATATTCTAAAACTTTCTCACTTAATAAATCTACCAATTTACTTATTTCAGGAATGTAAACATCTGATAATGCTTCTTTAATTGAAAGTGGAACAGCAGTATTATTTATGTCTTGTGAGGTAAGTCCAAAGTGTATGTATTCTAAGAATTTATCTAACTGTAGCTCTTTAAATTTATTTTTTATAAAATATTCTACTGCTTTAACATCATGATTTGTTTCTTTTTCAATCTCTTTAATTGAGAGAGCATCTTCGTATGAAAAATTTATATATATTTTTTTTATTTTCTCTATTGATTCGTGAGGAAAACTTTTAAATGCAGGGATTTTAGTTTTTGTCAAAGCTATAAAGTATTCTATTTCTACTAAAACTCTATATTTTATAAGAGCTTGTTCCGAAAAATAATTACCATAGTCTTTGGTTTTGTTATAATATCTACCATCAATTGGAGTGACGGCGTTAAGATTATTTAGCTTCATGACCTTTCCATTTAAAACGAATACAAATGTAAGCTTTTTTAAAAAATATTATTTTCTATTGAGAACTTTAAATTCTTCGTAACATCCACTTATAGCATCAAGAATTTGTAAATCATTTGCAGTGAGAATAAAACTATCCGAAAAATTACAATTTCTTAAAATTTCGTCTATATCAATTTTTTGAACCTGAAGAAGTTCCACTAATGTTTCTCTATCGAATTTTGATGAAAGAAGTTCTCTTATTCTGAAATCTTCTTTCATTTGTTTTAGTTTTTTAAACTGTCGAGGCTGTTTGCCAAATAAATTATAAAGAAAATCTGCTGGATTAAAAATAGCATTAATAACTTTCGAAAATGCACCTGAATTCCTTGATCCTCCTTCGTAACCTCTTGATGGTAACCCTGGAATACTGTAACGATAAGATTGGCTTACGGGAACGTTTTTAGCATCTATTTCAAGGTATCCTGTTAACTCGTATGGTTTCACAATAACTTCCTCTAAAGCATAAGCTAGTTCAGTTAATTGAATTTTAGAGTTTTCAAATTTTAATAAATCATTAGTTACTCTAACCTTAATTGATTTAAAACCTAAGTACGATAAATAAAGTGTATCATTTAATTTAGCAGGAATTTCAAACTTTCCTTTTACATCAGTAATAACTCCAACCACTTGACTTAAATTGATTACATGTACGCTAGGAATAGGTTTATTGTCTGAAGAGTTTTCTACAAATGCTGTAAGGTTTTGAGAAAATATCATGTTTGAATAAAACCCGAAAACAACTATAAAAAATAAAAATTTATTCATGAATTTCAAAAATACAAGTAATTAAAGATATACTATCATTTTATATAAAATTTATTAAAAATTTAAGATATAAAGTTTAATAATTTTTTTATAGCTAACGACCTGTGACTTATAATATTTTTTTCATTTATTGAAAGTTCTGCAAAAGATTTATTGGTTCCTAGTGGTGAAAAAATGGAATCATATCCAAATCCATTTTTACCAATTGGATTTTTTAAAATTACACCCTCTACTAACCCTTCAAAAGTGTAAACTTTATTTTTAATAATTAGCGCTATTACTGTTTTAAACCTTGCATTTCTATTGCTTTTATTTTTTAAATTTTTTAATAATTTAATTATATTTTTTGTAGAATCACAATCTTCTCCCGCATATCTGGCTGAATAAACACCAGGTTCTCCGTCCAAAGCGTCTACTTCTAGTCCTGTATCATCTGAAAAAACGTTTAAACCAAATTTTTTAGAAATATATTTAGCTTTATAAATAGCATTACCCTCGATAGTATTTTCATTCTCAGGAATATCTTCTTTAAATTTTAAATCTTTTAGACTTATGATTTTTATATTTTTTGGAATAATTTTATTTATTTCTAATAATTTGTTTTTATTTCCAGTTGCGAATATTAAATCCATGTTTTAATCATTATGATATGGGTGATTGTTTAAAATTGTAAAAGCTCGGTATAATTGTTCTGTAAAAAATAACCTTATTATTTGATGTGAGAATGTCATCTTGGATATTGAAATTAGTCCTTTAGATTTGTTGTACAGGTCCTTTGAAAATCCGAAAGCTCCACCAATTACAAAAACAATAGTTTTGCTTTCTTGAAATCTGACTTTTAAAAAATCAGCAAATTCCCTTGAATTATAATTCTTTCCTTTTTCATCAAGTAAAAAAAGAAGATCATTTTTT
>Ga0209307_1002305_pt1 | contig 11460 bp, 10 predicted proteins | sample COGITO_mtgs_1105_FD_185519 | JGI IMG/M metagenome (GOLD analysis project Ga0209307, IMG submission 185519) | Pelagic marine microbial communities from North Sea - COGITO_mtgs_110530 (SPAdes) (version 2) | ecosystem: Environmental > Aquatic > Marine > Epipelagic ...
TGGATTCATTCCACCATCTACGTCTGGTTATGTGAAGAAAAACTTTTTTTCCACGAATCGGAAAGTCTTGAATTGTAGCTTGTGGAAAAAAACCTTTTGAATGTAATTTTATATCTTTAAATTCTTCTGGAACTTCATTTAATTCTGTGAAATAAAAATGAATCTCTTCCTCCTTAACCTCGTGTTTAGTCAAATCAAAATAACTAACTAATACTTCTGGCAATAAAAATTTTGCAATCGATAATAAAGTGTCTGAAGACATAAAAACTTTTTTTACAAAGTTCTTTATTTTTTATTTACTCCACAACTTTTGGTGTTGATCCAAAGTTTTAGGATATTATATATTACAAGAGTACTTATAATTATTTCAAAAAATGAAAAACCATTAAAACACTCCACAAAAAAGTACGCATCCAATTTCTTTTAATCAATAATTGCAGAAGATTTTCATCGAATTTATTTTGAGATATTTTAAAATGAAGAGGAGCAAAGCTAGTAAACGTAAATATCCACAAAAAGCTAACAATTAGAAAACGCATTGTATTTAAAGCGTTAAACTGATAAAAAATATCATAAAATGCAATTGCTAATTGTAACAACATTAAAGGAACAACTACTATTGCAATTCTACCTGTATATTTTTGATGCCAAGTAAATAAGTTTTTAGGTTGGTAATATAAAAAACTTGGATAGATGATTAATTGGACCATCCAAATTAAAACAACCAAACCACCATCTACTATAGTTGATACTTGTGCTATTATTTCTTGACACTCCAAAACTTACTGTATTTTAGGAAATTCATATTTTTGAAGAAGCTCTAAAGTTGTGTATTGCAAAGATTTTATATGTGTTGCTTCTAAATCAATAAAAGGAGCTTTACCAACTTTTTCGGCTTGCAACCACCTAGAAATGCACAAACACCATTTATCGCCTGCTTTTAAACCAGGGAAATTCCATTGAGGAATTGGCGTCATTAAATCATTGCTTTTTGAGGCTGAATAATCCAAGAAATCTTGTGTAACAATAGCGCAGACTGTGTGAGTACCAACATCGTGAGAAGCTGTTCTGCAAAATCCATCTCTAAAATATCCAGTTGCAGGAGCTGTGCAACAAGATTCTAAAGGTTTGTTATATACGTTTAATTCCAAAGTAATGTAGGTTTTTAATTAGGTTGATAAAGATACAATACGTAACTTTTTAAACATTAGTACTTATAAAATTCATTCAAAATTTACTCTTTTTTAACTTGATGACACCCAAAAAGTTAAAGATTTGTTATTCTGTATTAAAAAACAGTATTGTTTAATTAAAATTAATTAAATTTAAACAAAAATACAGAATTATGAAACAATCTGCTTATATTTATATTATTGTTGGTACACTTTTGTTAATTAGTGTTACTATTGTTAGTGCACTTGATATTGCTTTTAAATGGATTTTTTATGCTTCATTATTTGGACAGGCTTTCGTTATTTTAATGGTGTATAAAGTTTTAAAAGATGCGTATTCTACCAATAAAACTTTTAAGAATTTTTACGAAGATCATCCTATTGGAAAATTAGAAATGATGTACAATAACGTTGAAAAAGAGGAAAATTACAGATAATTTTTATCAATAGTTAAAACTCTTTCGCACCAAATTCGCTTTTAATAAATTTCGATTTATTTTTATTAGAATTAAAGTTATAAGATAAATTTAGGCTAATCATATCAACTTCATATACATAGTTAGTAGTCGTAAAAAATGAACCTTGTTGCGAAGTTGTAATTCTTTGCTCATTCGTATCTAATAGCCCTAAATCGATATTTTGCCATTGTAAAGTGGCTGCCAATCTATTGTCTAAAAATGTTTTTCGAAAGGTTAAGTTCGGCGAATAAAATCTTGAATCTTCACCTTGAGCTGTAACTCTTTCCGATAAATAATTTAGTGTAAATTGTAAAGAAGTTGTGGCGTTAAATTGATAGGTGGAGTTTAAATTAATGGAATATTGAGTAGCATTAGTATCAATAGGTTTTGTAAATGTAGTTCCATTTTCTTCATACGTAAAATCGCCATTGATATCTAAATTAAAAATATTTAAGCCGATAAAATTACTCCACTTTTCTGTTGGTTTTAATTGTGCTCCTAATTCTAAACCTAAGGATCTTCCTGTGCCAACGTTTGTATAAATTCTATCTAAAATAATATCATTAAAAACTTTATTAACCCTGTTTACTAAGTTTTTTACGTTTCTAAAATAGGCAGTTGCATACACAGAATTTCCTTTTTTATATTTTTTTGAAATACCAATTTCAACCAAATCTACAAATTCGGGTAACAAGTTTTTATCACCTTGTTCTAATGTTTCAGAATGTTCTCTTTCTCTAAAAGGATTCATTTTAAACGTAGTTGTTCTTTGCACTCTTCTGCTGTAAGCTGCTTTTATAGTGGCTTTATTTTCTAAAGTATAAGCAACAGTTGCTGATGGAAATAATTGCAAATAATCATAATTAATCACTTCAGGAGTTGTTTGATTATTGCCTTGCAAAGTCAATTCTCTGTCCATTTTTTCCAAACGAAGTCCAGCAACATATTCCCATTTTTCTTTTTTGTTTGATACATTTACATAGCCAGAATGCAATGTTCTTTTCAAATCAATTTGACTTGTAAATTCAGGAACTTCTTCAAAAACACCAGTTGCGTTATTTCTTCTTGTGTATAAAAAATCGCCTTCGTGATCTAAAAATCTATATTGATAGCCGGTCTCTAATTTTCCAAAAGCAAAATCTGCGAACTCATAATCAACTCTAAACAACGTTCCAAAAAGTGGATTGTCATTGGTGTTGTGTTCATCTTGAAGAATTTGAGAAGTATCAGGAAAACCTAAATTTCTATTAGTTGTTGGGCCACCTAGAAGTGTGTATTCATATAAAAATGAAGTAGATAATTTTGAATCATCTGCAAATTTATGAGCATAATCAAAACTTCCTAAGGCAAAATTGCTTGTTCTAATTCGTAGGTTTTCATTAAAATATTGAAACGTGTATAATCGATTGTTGCTATCTGCAGGTTCAACAGCATTATTATCAAAATATAGAATGTCTGCTCTTCTGTCTTTGCTTCTTTTTCCTGCAAAAAATCCAATAGTAAACGCGTTATTTTTATTTGGAGTATAATCTAAATTGATGTTTCCACTGTAGTTTTCTTCATCAAAAGAACGCTCTCCATCAGAAGGAAAACTTGTTTTTACATCATTAATAATCGTAAAAACATCACCTTCCCTTCGTCCAGAAATATCATTTCTTTGGTAGCTTGCTCCTAAAGAAAAATTCCATTTGTCTTTTATATAATTGTAAGTTGCATCAATTCCATAACGTTTTGCTCTTTCAGAATTGTTGTAATCTTCAATAGATGGAGCTCCAATTCTTGTATTTATTTGAGTAAAAGTTCCATTTAAAACCCCTTTTTTTGTGAAAATATTTAAAATTCCAGCTTTGCCTTCAGGATCGTATTTTGCTGATGGAGCAGTAATAACTTCCACTTTGTCAATAGAATTTGCTGGCAATTGACTCAGAATTGTTGCAGGATTTCCTTGCACAGGTTTTCCATTTAATAAAATAATAAACCCAGTGGTTCCTCTTACAGAAATATCTCCAGTTCCGTTTATAGAAACAGAAGGAAGGTTTTTAATAACATCTGTTGCTGTGCCTCCTTGACTGTTTTGAAAATTGGTAGCATCAAAAACTTGCTTATCAATTTTACTAACAACAGCAGCTCTTTCACCTTTAATTACAACTTCATTCAAAGAATTACCTAAAGATAATTGTAAATTTCCAAGATTTTTTTCCTTCCCAGAAAACACAATATTTTTTATTTTTTTAGGCTGATAACCAATAAAGGAAATTTCAATTACGTAAGTTCCAGATTTTAATTTATCAAAAGAAAAAACACCATTTTCATTAGTGATAACTCCAGTAATTAAGGTTTTTGGCGTTTGAGAATACAAAGCAATTGTTGCGTATTCAAGAGGCGTGTCATCTTCTTTATCTAAAACTGTACCTGTTAATTGCGCAAAAACAATTTGGTTTGCACATAAAAATAAAACAATTAAAAATGAATTTTTAAAGCAATTTTTCATAGAATATTTTATTCTGATGCTAACATTTCTCGAGTAGCAACTGTTCTAAAACCAACATGATCTGAACCAGAATCTATAGCAACTCCCATTTTTGCAGAGATTCTAAAACTTGCACAATACGATTCGTGGCATAAAAATGAACCACCTTTTATAATATGTTCAACTTGATAAGGATTGCTTGGACTGTAAGATTTACTAGCACCTTTTGGATTTATAATTGGTTTAGAAATGTCAATTTCTTTGTAATGGTTTACGTTAAATAAATCGCTTGTAATTTCCCAAACATTTCCAGCCATATCAAACAAACCAATGCTATTAGCTGGGTAAGATTTTACTGGAGAAATAAATTCAAAACCATCTACAGATTCGTTTTTTGAGGGGAAAGTTCCTTGCCAAGTATTTGCATTTGAATCTAAAATAGTTTTATCATTACCCCAAGTAAAAATGGCATCCGTATTTTTTCCTTGAGCAGCAGCTTCCCATTCAGCTTCAGTTGGCAAACGTCTGTTAGCCCATTTGCAATATGCCAAAGCATCCTCTAAAGCAATATGTACCACAGGAAAATCGTCTTTACCATCAATGTTAGATTCTGGTCCTTCAGGGTGTTTCCAATCTGCACCAATTTTCCACGTCCACCATTGAGTGTAATTTTCCATATTTACAACAGCGTTTACATTTTTATTAAAAATTAAACTTCCAGGCTGTAAAATAGAATCGTGAGGTTTTGGAGTATCTGCAGGTAGTTGCGCTTTCATCTCTTCCCAATCAATTTTACGTTCAGAAATAGTAATATAATTTGTAGCAGCAACAAATTCTTTAAATTGCTTATTGGTAACTTCAGTCACATCCATAAAAAAGCCATCTACAGTAACTTCGTGAGCAGGTTTTTCTCTTGGCATTGCAAACTTATCAGTTTCTTTTGCGCCTTGTAAAAACGTTTTTCCTGGAATCCAAATCATGTTTTCAGGAGTTTTTACAGCGAGTTTTTCTTTTTTTTCTTCGGATGAATTTGTAGTAGCTTTCTCGTTTTTGCAACTACTTAAAGTAATTAAGCAAACAATAACAAGCGAACTATATGTTTTCAAAATATTTTTTTTACGGATATTCATTTTTGTGAATTTTTAGAAAGTTAAAGGTAATAATTCCTTTTGATAAGATGAACTATTAAATTGGATTATTTACCAAAATAAGCTACTAGTACATACCAGTTGTTTAATTAATAAAAAAGTATATATTTGTAATGTGGGAATCGTAAAACTAAAAAAGGCAAGTAAAACACCAAAATACAAGCAAATTATTGCTTCTATTGAAAATGCCATTGTAAAAGGCGAATTACAAAAAGGTGATAAGTTACCTTCTTTAAACGCTATAAAAAACAAGCATTCTCTTTCTAGAGATACAGTTTTAACTGCTTTTAATGATTTAAAAAACAGAGGAATTATCAACTCTGTAGTTGGTAAAGGTTTTTATGTTTTTTCTGTTGATGTAAAATTACAGCAGAAAATTTTTGTTCTTTTTGATGAATTAAATTCGTTTAAAGAAGATTTATATAACGCTTTTCTAGGTAGTTTAGGAAGTCATATTGAAGTTGAGATTTATTTTCATCACTTTAATATAAACGTTTTTAACAAGTTGATTAACGAAAACGTTGGCAATTATAGTTCGTATGTAATTATGCCTGCTAATTTAAAAAATACACAAGATTCCATACAAAATTTACCAAAAGATAAAGTGTTTATTTTAGATCAAATTCATGAAGATTTAAATGAATACCCAGCAGTTTATCAGAATTTCGAAAAAGATATTTTTACAGGATTGCAAAGTGTTTTGGAGAAGTTGGTCCGTTATAAAAATTTAATTTTATTATATAATGATGACAAACAACCCAAAGGTATTTTAAAAGGATTTCTTAAGTTTTGTAAGCAATACAATTTGCAAAATGAAGTTTTAAATTCTTTAGATGACAGAACACCAAAAAAAGGAGAAATTTTTACTATTTTAGACGATAAGAACCTTATTAGAGTCATCAAAAAAATAAAAGAAGAGCAACTAATTTTAGCAAAAGATGTGGGGATAATTTCTGTAAATGATACTATTTTAAAAGAAGTAGTAGAAAACGGAATTACCACAATTTCCACAGATTTTAATTTAATGGGAAAAAAATTAGCGCAAATGATTTTAAATGATGAGAAAATAAAGGTTGAAAATCCGAGTCGTTTAATTGTGAGAAAATCGTTATAAAATGTTTAAAATAAGTAGTAAAGAAAAAAATGGATTGAGTTTTGTGGAGTTGCAAAACGCTTCAAAAACTACCAAAGCAAAAATTTGTTTAGAGCAAGGAGCTAGAGTTGTTTCCTTAAAATTCAAAGATAAATTTATCATTAAAGAGCAGTCAGATTTCGATTATAAAGAGTCTTATGCATCATCAATTTTGTTTCCTTTTGCAAGTAGAATTAAAGAAGGCAAATATACTTTTGAAGGTAATGATTATCAACTAGAAACTAATGATGGTGATAATGCTTTGCATGGTTTGGTGTATAACAAAAAGTTTGATCTTTTTGAGCCAGAAGAACATAAAGACAATTGTTCTGCAACCTTTAATTATTATGAGAAAAATGAAAGCATAGGCTTTCCTTTTACTTACTTTTTATCAGTAACGTACACGCTTTTTGAAGATCGATTAAAAGTTAGAGTTACCGTTAAAAATACGGACACAAAATCTTTTCCTTTTACATTGGGTTGGCATCCGTATTTTAATTCTACTGATTTAAAAAACAGTCATTTATCGTTTAAAAGTGATCAAAAAGTTGAATTCGATAAAAGCTTAATAACTAAAAAGGTAATAGAACAAAAATCACCAGAAATTTTTAAAATTGAAGAGCAGCAATTAGATGATTGTTTTATTTTAAATGATGATAAAGTTTCTTTTACAACACCAACTTATAAAATAGATATTACAGCAAATTCAGAACAAAATTTTTTGCAATTATACACACCAAAAGACAAAGATATTATTGCAATTGAACCTATGACAGGTACTTCTGATACGTTTAATAATAAAATTGGATTACAAGTTTTAGAAGCCAATAAAACATACGTATTAAATTGGGATTTAAAATTTAGTGCAGATTAAAAATCAATAAAAATGAGTGTAACATTAATAAAGGAAGTAAAAGAACATTTTTTAAAAAAGTTCAAAACAAGCCCAATTTTAATTTTTTCTCCTGGTAGAATTAATATTATTGGAGAACATACAGATTATAATGGAGGGTTTGTGTTTCCTGCTGCTGTAGATAAAGGAATTGCTGCTGCTATTCAGAAAAGCGATGCTGGAAAATGTACAGCAATTGCCTTAGACTTAGATAGCACTATTGAGTTTGAACTCGATAAATTAAAACCATCGAAAGAAGGAAGTTGGGAAAATTATGTTTTTGGTGTGGTTGCAGAAATTCAGAATAGAAACAAAGTTATTGGAGATTTTAACATCATTTTTAAAGGAAATATTCCTGGAGGTGCAGGCATGTCATCTTCTGCAGCTTTAGAAAATAGTGTGGTTTTTGGCTTGAATGAATTGTTTGATTTAGGGTTATCAAAAACAGAAATGATTTTAATTTCACAAAAAGCAGAACACAATTATGTGGGAGTTAAATGTGGAATTATGGACCAATATGCAAGCATGTTTGGGATTAAAAATAATGCACTTTTGTTAGATTGTAGAAGCATAGAATCGAAACCTTATGAAATCGATTTTAAAGAGCATCAATTAATGTTAATCAACACAAATGTAAAACACAGTTTGTCTGATAGTGCTTATAATGATAGACGTTCTGCTTGTGAAAGTATTGCAGAATTGCTAAAAATTGAAACCTTAAGAGATGCAACTGAAGAGGATTTAGAGCAAATTATTGATAAAGTTACTCCAGAAAATTACCAAAAAGGTTTGTATGTAATTCAAGAAATTGAACGTACTCAAAAAGCTGCAAAAGCTATCGAAAATAACGATTTGGAGAAGTTAGGAGCTTTAATGTATGGCTCACATAATGGTTTGCAACATCAATATAAGGTAAGTTGTGCAGAGTTAGATTTTTTGGTAGATCAAGCAAAAAAGAATAAAAAAGTTTTAGGTGCAAGAATGATGGGTGGTGGTTTTGGTGGCTGCACAATTAATTTAATTGCGAAAGATGAAGCAAAAGACTTTGGTAAATCAGTATCAAAAGCCTACAAAAATAAGTTCGATAAAGAATGTTCTGTATATTTTATAAAACTTTCTGATGGAACACATTTAGTAAAATAATCAACTAGAAAAAAACAAAAATGGAAAATACAAATTTGCAAGATTATTCTCACAAGCGTTTTAATATATTAACAGGCGAGTGGGTTTTAGTTTCTCCTCACAGAGCAAAACGTCCTTGGCAAGGTCAAAACGAAGAAATATCAACAGAAAAAAGACCAGAACATGATGAAAGTTGTTATTTATGTGCAAGAAATACAAGAATTTCTGGAGATGTAAATCCAGATTATAAAGATGTTTTTGTTTTTACAAACGATTTTGCAGCCCTTCAAAAAGACTCACCTACTTTTAATGTAAATGATGGTTTATTTCAAGCAAAAAGCGAAACAGGTATTTGTAAAGTAATTTGTTTTAGTCCAAATCATTCCAAAAGTTTGGCGGAAATGGAAGTGGAAGATATTGCAATAGTGGTAAAAGCTTGGCAAGAAGAATACACAGAATTAGGGAATAATGATATGATTAATTACGTGCAAATTTTTGAGAATAAAGGTGCAGTAATGGGTTGTAGCAATCCACATCCTCATGGACAAATTTGGAGTCAATCTACCTTACCAAATGAAGTTGATAAAAAAGACAAACATCAAAAGACATATTTTGATAAAAATAATTCAAGTCTTTTAGGAGATTATTTACAGCAAGAATTAAAAGCAAAAGAACGTATTATTTTTGAAAATGATGATTTTGTCGTTTTAATTCCTTTTTGGGCAGTTTGGCCTTTTGAAGCGATGATTGCTCCTAAAAAAGCGAAGAAAAATATTTTAGAATTATCAGAAGTTGAAGCTAAAAATTATGCTGAAGCAATTTCGGTAATTACAAAAGCGTATGATAAATTGTTTAATACTTCTTTTCCATATTCAAGTGGAATTCATCAAGCACCAACAAATGGAGAAGCAAACGAACACTGGCATTTTCATATGAGTTTTTATCCACCTTTAATAAGAAGTGCAACTGTTAAGAAATTTATGGTTGGTTATGAGATGTTTGGATCTCCTCAAAGAGATATTACAGCAGAAATTGCAGCAAAAAGGTTAAAAGATTTAGTATAGTATTTATTATTAAATAAAAAATAAATTTAGATATTGATAATAATTAGGGAAAAATAACTTTTTATTAAATAATTATCAATATAAAATAATAAAAAAGTATTATTCATAAAAGTTTTTAATCTTTATTGATAATATTTGTGTAGCTAAATTAAATCTTTAGATTTGCTTCTCAAACAAAGAACATTAAAATGTTAAACAACAATTTTACAAACTTCTATTTTTACTTTTATTTTTTTAATAAAAGGAGAGACTTTGTATGCTGTTAACAAATACACATAATATATAAAGTCTCGAATTTAATTCGAGGCTTTTTTTTTTGATATAATTATAAAAGTTGAAGAAAACAATTGCCATACAAGGAGCAGAAGGCTCAAACCATCATAAAGTTGCAAGAGACTTTTATGGAAATAAAATTGCATTAAAAGAATGTATGTCTTTTGATGTTTTGGTTGATAGTTTGCTGGATAAATCTGCAAATTTGGGAGTAATGGCTTTGGAAAATACTATTGCAGGTTCCATAATTCCTAATTATGCTTTAATTGATAACAATAATTTACACATTATTGGCGAGCAATATTTGAATATTCATCATCATTTAATGGCTTTAAAAGGGCAAAAAATCGAAGACATTAAAGAAATTTGTTCACACCCAATGGCTTTGTTACAATGCAAAGAATTTTTTAAAAAATATCCGCATATTAAATTAGTAGAAGATGTAGATACAGCTGAAGTTGCAAAAAGAATCGCCAAAGAAAATTTAGTTGGTATTGCAGCAATTGCTCCAAAAATAGCCGCAGAAATTTTTGGTTTGGATATTTTGGAAGATGAAATTCAGACGATAAAAGACAATTCAACACGTTTTGTAATTGTACAAACAGATAAACCTGTAGAAGATGAAACTGTAAATAAAGCTTCTATAAAGTTTCAATTGAGTCATAAAAGAGGAAGTTTAGCAGCCATTTTAAATGCAATGAGCGATTGTAAAATGAACCTGACTAAAATTCAATCTTTACCCGTAATTGAAACACCTTGGAAATATTCCTTTTTTGTAGATGTTACTTTTGAAGATTATAATGATTATAAAAAAGCGATTTCTTTGATAGAAATTATGGCAGAAGATTTTAAAGTTTTAGGAGTTTTTAAAAATGGTAGGCAAAGCCTATCCTGAATTTATTTCAGGAACTTAATATAATAAATATGATTAAAGCAGCCAAAAGATTAGATACAGTTCAAGAATACTATTTCTCTAAAAAATTAAGAGAAGTACGTGGTTTAATGGCAGATGGAAAACCAATTATTAATATGGGAATTGGTTCCCCAGATTTGCAACCACCAGCAAAAGTAATTGAAGCAATTCAAGGAAGTTTGGGAGATGCAAGTGCGCATAAATATCAATCATATCAAGGTTTACCAGAATTAAGAAATGCCATTGCAACTTTTTATAAAAATAAGTTTTCTGTAGATGCAAATCCAGAAAGTGAAATTTTACCTTTAATGGGAAGCAAAGAAGGGATTATGCACATTTCTATGGCTTTTTTAAACGAAGGCGATCAAGTATTAATTCCAAATCCTGGGTATCCAACCTATACTTCTGTTACCAAATTAGTTGGAGCAGAACCACTGTTTTATAATTTAAGTGATGCAACAAATTGGGAACCAAATTTTGATGAATTAGAAACACAAGATTTAAGTAAAGTAAAACTAATGTGGGTAAATTATCCACACATGCCAACAGGCACTAATGGAACGTTACAAATGTTCGAGAAATTGTTTGCTTTTGGTAAAAAACAAAATATTTTAATTATTAATGATAATCCTTATAGTTTTATTTTAAATGAAAAACCCAAAAGTATTTTACAAGTTGATGGCGCAAAAGAGGTTGCTTTAGAATTAAATTCTTTAAGCAAAACCTTTAATATGGCTGGTTGGCGAGTTGGAATGTTGTTAGGAAATGCAACATATATCAACGAAGTTTTAAAAGTAAAATCGAACATGGATTCTG
>Ga0209307_1002309_pt1 | contig 11451 bp, 10 predicted proteins | sample COGITO_mtgs_1105_FD_185519 | JGI IMG/M metagenome (GOLD analysis project Ga0209307, IMG submission 185519) | Pelagic marine microbial communities from North Sea - COGITO_mtgs_110530 (SPAdes) (version 2) | ecosystem: Environmental > Aquatic > Marine > Epipelagic ...
GTTAATGTTGTGGTTAATATTCTTGAAAATTCAATTAAATATTCAAAAGATATACCTCGAATAAAAGTTTCGACTTATAATGAATCAAATCATATTTGTATCAAAATTTCTGATAATGGAATGGGGATGAGTAAAGATGTTAAAGAAAGAATATTTGATAAATTTTACAGACAAACAAAAGGTAATATTCATAATGTAAAAGGTCATGGTTTAGGTTTGTCATATGTGAAAAAAATAATTGACCTTCACTTTGGTACAATTAATGTTGATAGTATTGAAGGTGAGGGTAGTACATTTGTAATTAAATTACCTGTTAATATCTAAATTATATGAAAAATAACGATAAAAACATTTTACTTGTTGAAGATGATATTAATTTTGGAGCTATTCTCAATGATTTTTTAAAATTACACTCTTATAACGTCACTTTAGCTAAAAACGGAATAGAAGGATTAGAAAAATTTAAAAAAAATAGTTTTGGATTATGTATTCTTGATGTAATGCTTCCATTTAAGGACGGATTTACTTTAGCTAAAGAAATTAGAGATTTAAATAAAGACGTTCCATTATTTTTTCTAACTGCTAAGACTTTAAAGGATGATGTTTTGAAAGGCTATAAACTAGGAGCGGATGATTATTTGACAAAACCCTTTGATTCTGATATACTTCTTTTAAAAATTAAATCTATTTTTAAAAGAAAAAAAATCTCTAGCTCTGAAAATAATTCAAAATTCCTTTACGAATTTGCAAACTTCACATTCAATTCTAAGTTGCGAATTCTTAAACACAATGATGATAAAGATGTTAAATTATCTCCAAAAGAAAGTGAGCTTTTAAAGTTGCTTCTAAATCACAAAAATGATTTAATGCCTCGTGAATTAGCATTGATTAAAATATGGAATGATGACAACTATTTTACCTCAAGAAGTATGGATGTTTACATAGCAAAAATTAGAAAATATTTGCAAAAAGATGATAGGCTAGAAATTGAAAATATCCATGGAGAAGGTTTTCGATTAAAAGAAAAAAAATAATCTACATTCTATTTCTTGGATGAAATTTACTCATTGATTCTACAAGATGTTTTTTATTTACATGTAGGTATCTTTCAGTTGTAATAATGTTTTCATGTCCCAACATGTTTTGAATAGTAATTAAATCAGCTCCATTTTCTAATAGGTGTGTTGCAAATGAGTGTCTAAATGTATGCGGACCAATTTTTTTCTTAATATCCAATGTTTTATTTAAATCATTAATAATTAAATAGATCATAACTCTGGTTAGTCCAGTTCCTCTTGCATTTATGAACAATGTGTCTTCATGACTTTTTTTAATTTTTTGTAAATTTCTTTTTTGAATTATATAATTGTCAATATAATTTTTAGCTTCGTCACTAATCGGTACAAACCTTTCTTTATTTCCTTTTCCTGTAACTTTAATTAAAGATTCCTTAAAAAATAAATCAGAAATTTTTAATGTTATTAACTCTGATACTCTTAATCCACAACTGTAAAGAACTTCTAGTAGTGCTATATTTCTGAGTTTATTTTTAGATTTATCATCTATACTATTGATGATTTTATCTATTTCGTTGGTGGTGAGTGTTACAGGAAGTGTAGTGCCGATTTTAGGTGTTTCTATATTTTGAAATGGATTTTCGTTTATTAGTTCTTCTAACATTATATAATCGTAAAATCTTTTAATACCAGAGATTATTCTAGCTTGAGTAGATGACTTTACTTTTTTTGAAATTTGATATATAAATTCTTTGGCTAACGATTCGTTAATTTTTAGTGGATTAATATTTAAATTTTTTGAATCTAAAAATAATTTTAACTTTTTTAGATCAAATAAATAACTGTCAATTGTATTTTTTGATAAATTTCTTTCAATTATCAAATAGTTTTTAAATTCTTTAATTAATTTTTCCCACTTCATTATTTCTTTTAAAATGTAAATTAAATATTATATTTAAACTTTATAATTTTCAATGAAATTACAAATTATTAATGGTCCTAATTTAAATCTGTTAGGTAAAAGAGAAAAAGGTATTTATGGTAATCAGAGTTTTGATGATTATTTTAAAAAACTAAAAACGAAATTTAATAATTTTGAATTGTGTTATTTTCAATCAAATATTGAAGGCGAGCTTATTGATAAAATTCAAGAGGTTGGTTTCGATTTTGATGGAATTATTATAAATGCTGCTGCATATACTCATACCTCTGTTGGAATTGGAGATGCTATTAGATCAATTTCGTGTCCTGTTATTGAAGTACATATTTCAAATACTTATTCAAGAGAAGATTTTAGACACAAGTCTTTTCTAAGTTCACATGTCAAGGGGGTAATTCTTGGATTTGGACTTAAGAGCTATGATTTAGCGATAGAAAGCTTTAATAAGTGAAATTACAAATGAATCACTTCATCATATGCTACAGCTACAGCTTCCATTACAGCTTCACTCATTGTTGGGTGAGGATGAACTGTTTTTAGAATTTCATACCCAGTAGTTTCCAGTTTTCTTCCAACAACAGCTTCTGCAATCATATCAGTAACACCTTCTCCAATCATGTGACAGCCTAACCATTCTCCGTACTTAGCGTCAAAAATTACTTTTACAAATCCTTCGCTTTTTCCAGAGGTCTGTGCTTTTCCAGATGCTGAAAACGGAAATTTTCCAATTTTAATTTCATAACCATTATCAATTGCTTGCTGTTCAGTATAGCCAACTGAAGCAATTTCAGGGCTACAATATGTGCAGCCTGGAATATTATTATAATCTAAAGGATTTACGTCATGTCCAGCAATTTTCTCAACACACAAGATACCTTCTGCCGAGGCAACATGTGCAAGTGCTTGTCCTTTAACTACGTCACCAATTGCATAATAATCTTTCAAATTAGTCATGTAAAAATCATCTACTAAAATTTTATCTTTTTCAGTTTTAATTCCTAGATCTTCTAATCCGATATTTTCGATATTTGTTTTAATTCCCACTGCACTTAGAACAATTTCAGTATTAATAATACTTTTTTCACCATTAGAGCTCTTCAATGTCACATCAACTGAACCTGAACTATTAATTTCTGCTTTTTCAACCTCAGTTGAAGTTAAAATATTGATGCCTTTTTTCTTTAAGCTTTTTTCTAACTCTTTCGATATTTCTGAATCTTCTACAGGAACAATTCTATCTAGATATTCAACTATTGTTACAGAAGTTTCCATTGAGTTATAAAAATAAGCGAATTCAATTCCAATTGCACCTGAACCAACAATTACAATATCTTTTGGTTGCTTTTCAAGCGTCATAGCTTCTCGATAACCAATTATTTTTTTACCATCTTTTTTTAAAGAAGGTAATTCTTTAGATCTTGCCCCAGTTGCAATAATTATTTTTTCACCAATAATTTTGATTTCTGATCCATTTTGGTCAGTAACATTAATTGTTTTATCTGTTGAGAGTTTTCCAAAACCTTCAAATATTTTAATTTTATTTTTTTTCATTAAAAAGTTTACTCCTTTGCTCATTGTTTGAGCAACTTTTCTACTTCTGTTAATAATGCCGTCAAAATTTTTATCAAAATTCTCCACAGTAATTCCGTAATCTTCTGAATGTTTTATGTATTCAAAAACCTGTGCAGACTTTAAAAGTGCTTTTGTTGGAATACACCCCCAGTTTAAACATACTCCTCCTAAACTTTCTTTCTCAACTATTGCAGTCTTTAAACCTAACTGAGAAGCTCTTATTGCAGTCACATATCCGCCTGGACCACTTCCTAAAACTATTATATCAAATTTTTCCATAATTATTTATTTACTAAAAGACAAGGCAGCTGAGTTTATACAATATCTTTTTCCTGTTGTTTCTCTAGGTCCATCATTAAATACATGCCCTAAATGTCCATCACATTTTGAGCATTTAACTTCAATTCTGTTCATATTAAGAGAGTAATCTTTCACATAGGTTATTCTATCCGGAATTGCTTGGTCAAAACTTGGCCACCCACAGTTACTTTCATATTTATCGTTACTTTCGAATAGTTTCTGATTACATCCTTTGCAGTTATATGATCCTTTCTCAAAATGTAGATTATATTCCCCAGTGAAAGGTCTTTCTGTATATGAATTCCTGAGAACTTGATAGCTCATTTCTGTTAGAGAATTTTTCCACTCTTGATCTGTTTTTGTCATTTTATCATCGTTTTGTGAGAAACCTATGCTAGTTGCTAAAACTGTTATTAAAATAAGCACATGTTTAATATTTGTCATTTTATTAATTTTTTTAAAATTATGGCATTCTTATCTATGCAATGCCTTTGACCCTTATCATCTGAAATAAGATTCCCTAATTTATTATCACATTTCGTGCAAAACAGTTCAATCTTTGATTTATTGTTTTCAGAAACATAGCTTTTTCTATAAAAGGTATCTAAAATTTTAACTTTTTTTTCAATCGAATTATTAAAATCTTTACTTGAACCATTTTCATAAAACATTTCGCTTCCATCATATAATAATGATCCGCATTTAGCGCATAAATATGTGCTATTTTTTTTATTGGTGTTCTTATTATTGTTTGTGATGTTTTCACAACCCTGATTGATAATAAGTATTATAAATAAAATAAAAAATCTCATCTCTTTTTCAAGCGCAAAAATAATTATTAATTTTAATATAATCATATATCAATTAACTATATTGCATTTGGTTATAAATAATGAGTAAAAAACAATATGAAAAGGGCGATAAAAAATTGCTGAATGCTTGGGCAATTTATGATTGGGCAAACTCTGCTTATCCTTTGGTTATTTCATCCGCAGTTTTCCCCATTTATTATGGTGCACTTTTTTTTGATGATCTATATATAGAGCTTTTTGGGTTTAACTTTAAAAACACTGCTTTAATTAGTTTTTTGACTGCTTTTGCTTTTGTTATATTATCATTTATAACTCCACTTTTATCGGGTATTGCTGACTACATGGGTAATAAAAAAACTTTTTTAAAAATATTTTGTTATGTTGGGTCACTTTCATGTATGGGTCTTTACTGGTTTAATCTCGACAATATTTATCTTGGTTTATTTTTTTATTTTCTGGCTTTAATTTCTTTTTGGGCTAGTCTAGTGTTTTATAATTCATATCTTCCTGATATTGCACACAAAAATCAACAGGATTTTATAAGTGCTAAAGGTTATGCATTAGGTTATTTTGGAAGTGTTTTACTTTTGATATTTGATCTTGCTATGGTAATGTTTCCAGAAAATTTTGGAATTACTGGCGAGAATCCTGAGTTAGTGGCAATGAGGTATTCTTTTATCTCTGTAGGTATATGGTGGATAACATTTAGCCAGTACACATTTTATCACTTGCCTGACCAAAACGAAAAAAAGAAAATTATTAAGGATGTAGTTTGGAATGGGTTCAAGGAGCTTATTGAGGTATGGAATGAATTAAAAAAAATAGTTGTAATTAAAAAATATCTAATAGCTTTTTTTATTTACAGTTCTGCACTTCAAACTGTATTGTTAATTGCCGCTTATTTTGGTGAACAGGAAGTTAATTGGCCAAAAGATGAGAAAACCATTGGATTAATAGTTAGTATTTTATTAATTCAACTAATTGCAATGTTTGGTGCAATTTTAACTTCAAAATTATCTGAAAAATATGGAAATATTTTTACATTAATTATATTAAATGTTATTTGGGCTATTTTATGTATTGGTGGTTATTTTATTACAGAACCAATTGAGTTTTATGTAGCTGCCGCTTTTGTTGGATTAATCATGGGAGGCATACAAGCTTTATCTAGGTCTACATTTTCAAAAATGATTCCGGAAACTGATAATACGACATCATATTTTAGTTTTTATGATGTTTCTCAAAAAGTTAGTATTGTTTTTGGAATGACATTATTTGCTTTTGTTGATCAAATTACAGGAAGCATGAGAACTTCCATTTTAGTTTTTGTAATTATTTTCTTGATAGGAGCATTGCTTTTAAAAAGAATTAAGATTAAGAATTATTAAATCTTTATGGCATGAAACTTGAAATATCCATTTTATAAATAAATGTTTTTTGTTGATTTGTGATTTAATCAGATATATACAGTCTTTTTTTAATTCATTAGCATGACACATTGACCTAATTATAATTTATGTCTAATACTAAAATACTTAATCTTGACATGCTGTCACTTCAAAATATTGATGAGGATTCTGATTTAATACCATTGATGACATCTGATGATGAAGAAGCTATTTCTAAAGAATCACTTCCTGATAAACTGCCTATTTTACCTTTAAAAAATACAGTTATGTTTCCAGGTGTAGTTATTCCAATAACTGCATCAAGAGATAAATCAATAAAATTAATAAAGGACTCAAATGCTAATGATAAATTAATTGGAGTTGTTTCTCAAATTGATCCAAAAGTACAGTCACCTACTTTAAATGATATTCATCCAACTGGAACTGTAGCCAAAATATTAAGAGTTCTTAAAATGCCAGATGGTAATGTTACCGTCATAATTCAAGGAAAAAAAAGGTTTTCTATTGAGCAGATTTTAACTGAAGAACCATATATTACCGCTAATGTAAAGGAGATAGTTGAATTAAAACCTGAAAAAAATAATAAAGAATTTAAGGCAACAATTGAGTCTATAACTGATATTGCTCTTAAAATTATTGAAGAAAATCCTAATATACCAAGTGAAGCTTCGTTTGCTATTAAAAATATTCAAAGTGATTCCTTTTTAGTAAATTTTGTATGTTCCAATATGAATTTATCTGTTAAGGAAAAGTATGAAATATTAAACACTAGCGACTTAAATAAAAGAGCACTTTTGTGTTTAAAACAAATGAATGTTGAATTACAAAGACTTTCATTAAAAAATGATATACAATCTAAAGTAAGATCAGACTTAGATCAACAACAAAGAGAATATTTCTTACACCAGCAGCTTAAGACAATTCAAGAAGAATTAGGTGGTGTTTCCTATGACGAAGAAGTAAATGAAATGAGGGTCAAGTCCACTAAAAAAAAGTGGTCAAAAGATATCAATGAACACTTTAAAAAAGAACTGTCTAAGCTTCAGAGAATGAATCCTCAAGTTGCTGAATATTCCATTCAAAGAAATTATTTAGATACTTATCTAGAACTTCCTTGGAACGAGTTTTCAATGGATAATTTTGATTTGAAAAGAGCAACTAAAATTTTAGATAGAGATCACTACGGATTGAATGATGTTAAAAAAAGAATTATTGAGCATATCGCAGTTTTAAAATTAAGAAACGATATGAAATCTCCAATTCTTTGTTTTAATGGTCCTCCTGGAGTTGGTAAAACATCATTAGGTAAATCAATAGCTGAGGCTTTAGGAAGAGAATATGTAAGAATTTCCTTAGGTGGTCTTAGAGACGAGTCCGAAATAAGAGGGCATAGAAAAACTTATATCGGCGCAATGCCTGGAAGAATAATTCAAAGTTTAAAAAAAGCAAAAACCTCAAATCCAGTATTTGTTTTAGATGAAATTGACAAACTTTCAGTTGGAAATCAAGGAGATCCTTCTTCAGCAATGTTAGAGGTTTTAGACCCCGAACAAAATACTTCTTTTTATGATAATTTTATTGAATCAGGATTTGATTTGTCTAAAGTTATGTTTATCGCTACATCAAATAACATTGCTAATGTACAGCCTGCGCTAAGAGACAGAATGGAGATAGTACATGTGTCTGGTTATACAATTGAAGAAAAATATCAAATTGCAAAAAAACATTTAATTCCAAAACAAATTAAAGAACATGGTTTATCAAAAAATATTATAAAAATTAATAAGCTAACATCTGAAAAAATAATTGAGGGTTATACCAGAGAATCTGGGGTAAGAGGTTTGGAAAAACAAATAGCAAAAATAATTAGAAATGTGGCTAAGTGTATTGCTATGGATGAGGAATATTCCTCTGATTTAAATTTAGAGGATGTTAATAAAATTTTAGGTGTATCAATTTCTAAAGATCAATATGAAAATAATGAAGTGGCAGGAGTTGTAACTGGTTTGGCCTGGACTCAATTTGGTGGAGATATTTTATTTATAGAATCAGCCCTTTCTAATGGAAAAGGAAATTTATCTATTACTGGTAATTTGGGTAAAGTAATGAAAGAATCTGCTACAATAGCTTTGGAATATATTAAGTCCAACGCTGACGATTTGTCCATAAAACTAGAAACATTAACTAAGCACAACATACATATTCATGTCCCAGAGGGTGCAACTCCGAAAGACGGCCCTAGCGCTGGTATTACAATGTTAACTTCACTGGTTTCACTATTGACACAAAAAAGAGTAAAATCAAAACTAGCCATGACCGGAGAAATTACTCTTAGAGGAAAGGTCTTGCCAGTAGGTGGTATTAAAGAAAAAATATTAGCTGCTAAGAGAGCAAAAATTAAAGAAATTATTTTGTGTCAGGATAATAAGAAAAATATTGATGAAATCGATTCTAGTTATTTAAAAGGATTAAATTTTCATTATGTTTCAAATATGAAACAAGTTTTAGATATTGCAATTACAAATCAAAATGTAAAGAATTATAAAAATTTAAATGTCAAATAAAATTATAATAGCAATTGATGGCACCTCATCAACTGGAAAAAGTACTTTAGCCAAGAGAATATCTAAACAATTAAACTATTTATATATTGACTCTGGAGCTATGTACAGAGCACTAACTTATTATGCTATTCAACGTAAATTTATTTCTAATTCTCATTTTGATAAAACTAAATTGATTGCAGATATTCCAAACATAAATATTGATTTTAGAAATAATTTAACAAATAATAATCTTGAAGTTCATTTAAATGGAATTTCATACGAAAATAAAATCAGATCTCTTGAGGTTTCTAATTTAGTTAGTGAAATTGCAACTGTTGATGAGTTAAGAAAACAAATGGTTCTTGTTCAACATGCTCTTGGTTTAAATAAAGGTGTAATAATGGATGGGCGTGATATAGGAACAGTTGTTTTTCCAAATGCTGAATTGAAATTTTATTTAGAAGCGACAACAGAACTAAGAGCTAAAAGACGTTATAACGAACTACTTTTAACTGATAAAAATATTACCTATGATGAGGTTTTAGCTAATATAAAACTTAGAGATAATCAAGATACTACAAGAGAACATTCACCATTAAAGAAAGCTGATGATGCTGTGCTTATTAATACAGATAATGTAACCTTAGATGAACTTGAATCTAAGTTGCTTTCATATATATATCCATTAATTACAAAAAATTTATAGATAATTTGTTTTATCTATAAATAGAGTTTATTTTCGCAATCCTTTTAATAGGTTTATATAGATAGTTAAAAGGTTTTATAAATATTAATTCTTCTAATTTATTCCTTCATTCTATAGATAAATTAGAATACAAAACTTAAGGCATGTCAGAAGAAAAAAAAGACAGTAAACCAAAAAAAGCTGTTAAAAAAACTACCAAAGCCGAGAAAATTAAAGCTCCTACAAAACCCACAAAGAAAGTAAAAGTTAAAAAAGAAATTGTTGAAGTTGTTGAAACTTTAGCTAACGAGGTTGTTGAAGTTGTTGAAACTTTAGATAACGAGGTTGTTGAAAATCAAACTGAAGAAACGTTAGTTGAAGAGCCTTCAGCTGAAGAATTTTTAAAAGATTTTGACTGGAATTTGTTTGAGGAAGGAATAGAAACTATCAAAGACGATAAACTTTCTGAGTTCGAAAAATTAGTTGAAGAAAATTTTGTTGACACTTATAATGAAAGTGTAATTGAAGGTACTATAATTAGTTTAACCGATAGAGAGGCTATTATCGATATTAATGCCAAATCTGAAGGGGTCATTTCTTTAAACGAATTTAGATATAACCCTGACTTAAAAGTTGGTGATAAAGTTGAAGTTTTAGTTGATATTCAAGAGGATAAAACAGGTCAATTAGTTCTTTCACATAGAAAAGCAAGAACTATAAAAGCTTGGGATAGAGTTAATGATGCTCACGATCAATCTACTGTTGTTACTGGTTTTGTTAAATGTAGAACTAAAGGGGGAATGATTGTCGATGTTTTTGGTCTAGAAGCTTTCCTTCCAGGATCACAAATTGATGTTAAACCAATTAGAGATTATGATCAATACGTTAACAAGAACATGGAATTTAAAGTTGTAAAAATCAACCATGAGTTTAAAAATGTTGTTGTTTCTCATAAAGCATTAATTGAAGCAGATATAGAACTTCAAAAGAAAGAAATTATAGGTCAATTAGAAAAAGGTCAAGTACTTGAAGGAACTGTAAAAAATATAACTACTTACGGAGTATTTATTGATTTAGGTGGTGTAGATGGTTTAATTCATATTACTGATTTGTCCTGGAATAGAATTAATCATCCTAGCGAAATACTTGAATTAGATCAAAAGTTAAATGTCGTTATATTAGATTTTGATGATGACAAGTCTAGAATTCAACTTGGTGTTAAGCAACTAAGTGCTCATCCTTGGGAATCTTTAGATGAAAAGCTAAAAGAAGGTGATAAAGTTAAAGGTAAGGTTTCAGTTCTTGCTGATTACGGAGCTTTTGTTGAAGTTGTTGATGGAGTTGAAGGTTTAGTTCATGTTTCTGAAATGTCTTGGTCAACTCATTTGCGTTCAGCTCAAGATTTTGTTAAAGTTGGTGATGAAGTTGAAGCAGTTGTTTTAACTTTAGACAGAGAAGAAAGAAAAATGTCCTTAGGAATTAAGCAGCTTAGTTCTGATCCATGGACAGATATTACTAAAAAATATCCTGTAGGTTCTAAGCATTCTGGAATAGTTAGAAATTTCACAAATTTTGGAATTTTTGTAGAACTTGAAGAGGGAATCGATGGATTAGTATATATCTCAGACTTATCTTGGACTGTAAAAGTTAAACATCCTTCTGAATTATTTACAGCTGGAGATAACATTGATGTTATTGTTTTAGAATTAGATTCAGAAGCTAGAAAGTTAAGTTTAGGTCACAAGCAAACGATGGATAATCCTTGGGATGCTTATGATAAAACTTTTGCTGAAGGAACTTCTCACAATGCAACAATTTCTGACTCAAATGACAAAGGTGCTACCATTATTTTTAATGATGATATAACAGCATTTGTTCCCAACAGACATTTAATTAAAGAAGATGGTAATAAGTTAAAGAAAGGTGATACTTCAGATTTTAAAGTTATTGAATATAATAAAGACTTTAAAAGAATTGTAATGTCTCACACTGTTTTGTTTAATGATCAAGAAAAGAAAAACGTTAAAGAATCTTTGAAAAAAGTTAATGTAAAAGAATCTGATAAATCAACTTTAGGAGATTTAGATGTTTTAGCTGACTTGAAAAAGAAAATGGTTGATGATGAGAAAAAGAAAAAATAATATTTCTTTAATATAAAAAAAAGCATCTTA
>Ga0209307_1002315_pt1 | contig 11431 bp, 14 predicted proteins | sample COGITO_mtgs_1105_FD_185519 | JGI IMG/M metagenome (GOLD analysis project Ga0209307, IMG submission 185519) | Pelagic marine microbial communities from North Sea - COGITO_mtgs_110530 (SPAdes) (version 2) | ecosystem: Environmental > Aquatic > Marine > Epipelagic ...
GAGGGCCGCGTGAAGGTGTTGGTCACTGACACCGACCATTTGAAGCAGCTTCAGGCGAAGTTATTGGATGTGCCGGGGGTGTGGAGTGTGGAGCGGGTGGATGAGGGGTGATAATAAGCATTTCGTGAAAAACAGAATCAAGCAACAACTTCGGGGACTTGACTTCGGTGAAAAAGTAAATACTTTCATCATTGGGGAAAATGTCTCACTTGTGGTCGCTCAGTGACTAACTTAGATTTGGCGCAGAACTCCGAAAACACTTACCCTCTCAATCCTCAAGGTTAATTATAAATGGATATAATGAACATCAACCCGAATAAACATAAGGATGCCCAACGATATGTGTTTCAATTCTGGCATTCGGGTTTTGAGCACGCCCAACCTGTAGTGCAATCCTGTATGGAGTCTTGGCGCAAGGGTTGCGAGCGAATTGGATTCAAACACATCATAATTTCTGAAGGAGACCTCGACTATTGGGAGGCTCAATTCCCTGAACCGATAGAAAAAAAACTTAATCATTTTAGGCATCATGCAACATGTTGGGAAGATGCCAAATGGCGCAGATACAGTAACATGTTGCGGCTTGCACTTCTCAGCTCATTCAACGGAATTTGGGCAGACTCAACCCTTCTGCTCATGAAGCCGATTGAAGATTGGTTGCCAGACGCCACTTCCTCGGGTGGATTGCAGCTATGTAAGGGGGCATCAGATCTGCTCATAGAAAATTGGTTCATTTGCTCACTGAGCGAGAGTCCTTTGCTCAATTCATGGTTGGAACATTACGTTGACTATAATACAGAGGTGCAGCGCGATGCTCGACAATACCTCGCAAAGAAATATTCCGTGCCAGGCATTATGTTCCGGATCCAGCGACATTTGCCACGCGCGAAAACGTGGTGGTTCGGCTGGATGTTGCGGAAGGCATACAAGCGGATTCCGTATTTCGCGAATTATTACAGCTTTGAATATGTGTTGAAGAGACAAACACCACACGCACTGAATTATCAGCTCTTTTTGCCGTTCGACTTGGCAGGATGGAGTTTTTTTAATTCGACCCAAAAACCCGATTTGAAAGTGGAAGACGTAAATCCTACGCTCATAAAAAGTTTATTGATGTTGCCTTTTGTGAAATTGGACTGGAAACGAAGCCCAGATGACAAACTCGATCAACTAGAGGCTAAATACCTGCTGAGCTTGTTGTGGAATGATAGCAACGCAAAAATGATGCTGACCAATCAAACGATTCCACACTAGATCTGCGTAGACTTCTTCAAGGCGAATACAGTTGTTACTTCACCATGTGGAGATTGGATTGAGAAAAATAGGCCATACGCTTGAAACTCTTATAATTCAGCCCGCGAACGTATCCGATTTTGCTGGAGCTGGCCGCGGATACGTGGGGTCTGGCCCCGGAAGAATTGCGTGTGCGGGTTGTGCTGAATCTACCAAAACCTGAGCCATCGGATTTGGACAAATTGCCGGCACATTGGATGCCGCCCAATTTTCGTTCTTTGGAAGAGTGGGAGATCGAACAAGAGACAGGTATCATTATGCCAGGGACGATGCATGAGCCGGCTGTGTCAGTCGTTTGGGATTCAATCACACGGGCAAAGCCGGAATTAAAGAAGACGAGACTAGGGGTGGTGGCGCATCCAAGTGCTGCAATCGCCCCAAGCGCAAAGATTGGCAATGGCACGTGGATTCATCCAAACGTGACGGTTTCCAGCTTGTCTGAAGTGGGCTTTTGTTGCCACCTGAATCGCAACAGTTCACTGGGACATCACAATGTGTTGGGTGACTTTTCTCGGTTGAATCCAGGCGCCCACACTGCAGGATTTTGCATCATCGGCTCGAGAACAACCATTGGGATTGGTGCCGTATGCATCGAAAAGGTATCGATTGGGTCGCGGTGCATGGTTGGGGCCGGGGCGGTGGTTGTTTCTGACGGAGTAGATCATCAGCAGGCTTTGGGCGTTCCTGCAAAATGGCGCGGGCGCGTTTGAGCTCAGTCGATAAAAAAGCTTCGAATTGCTTCCGTAATGTGGCGCACCTGTTCGTCACCCATCCCCGGCCAAATCGGCAAACTCAGCGCGGTATCCGCAATCTCCTCCGCAATAGGGAAGTCGCCTCGCTTGTATCCCAAATCCTTGTAGCACTCTTGAAGATGTGGAGGAACGGGATAATGAATCAGCGTGCCAATTCCATGCTCGTTGAGGTACTGGGCGAGTTCATCGCGGCGACTGGTGCGCACTACGAACAGATGGTAGACGTGAGTTGAGTCCGGATGTGTCCAAGGGAGTATGAGGTCACCGACACCTTGCAACCCCTCGAGGTAGGCCGAAGCGATGGCTTGTCGTTGGGCGGTCCATTCATCGAGGTGAGGCAGTTTCACCCGCAGGAAGGCGGCCTGCATTTCATCGAGTCGGTTGTTGTGGCCGACGACTTCGTTGTAATATTTCTTTTGGCTGCCGTAATTGCTCAAGACCTTGACCTTATGCGCCAAATCAGGATTATTGGTGCTCACCGCTCCGGCATCGCCGAGCGCACCGAGGTTCTTTCCCGGGTAGAAGCTGGTACCGTTGCAATGACCGAACGTCCCCGTCATTTGGCCTTTGTGCTGGGCTCCTTGGGCTTGCGCATTGTCCTCAATAACGAAAAGTCCGTGCTTCGAGGCCAACTCTATGATAGCATTCATCTCAGCCGCTTGCCCATAGAGGTGCACGGGCATGATGGCTTTGGTCTTTTTGCTGATAGCCGCCTCGATGCGTTCTGGGTCGAGATTGTAAGTTTCTATGTTGGGCTCCACAAAAATAGGGGTCGCTCCCGCATGTGTAGCGGCAAGCGCCGTGGCCACATAGGTGTTCGATGGAATGATTACTTCATCACCTGGCCCAATCCCCAGTGCCTTAAGCGAGAGTAACAGGGCATCTAACCCGTTACTCACGCCAACTGAGTGATTGCAGCCAAGAAATCTCGACCATTCATCCTCGAATGCGGTCACTTCTTTTCCATTGATGAACCATCCGGATTTGATGACTTCGGTGGAAGCCTCCTGAAGCTCCGCACGGATAGCATCATGGAATTCGAAGGAAAGGAATTGGATTTTCACACGTGTCGTTTATGAATTCAATGTATTCTTTAGGAAAACATTAGGGGAGCCGATATGAATCTCATTATCGGGTATATCCTTAGTTACGAGTCCCCCTGCTCCAATTACCGAGTACTTCCCAATGCATCTCTTTTCTAATACCTTCGCTCCGAGGGTAACATCTGAAACTTCACCAATAGTTACATATGACGAGACAATAGACCCAACGGAAAAATGACAAAGCCGTCCTGAGCTTGTATTGTGACCAATTGAAACATTCGCCATGATCATGTTGCTCTCGCCAATTGCTGCGGCGGGACCAATATAACAATTAGACATAATGAGTACACCTGGGGAAATCTTCGCAGCGCTAGATACGAAAGCAGAGAAATGAATAACAGTGGCGAGCCTATCCTTGGGAATACCAAGTCCGTCGTAGAGAGTATCGATGATTCTATTTCGGCCTATGGTATGAATAGCAAAAAAGAAAAAACACCCTTGTTCGATCAAATTCTGTACTTCCGATGTTTTTCCCAAGATTGGATAACCCAATATTTCTCCGGTTTCGAAATCATTCAAAAAACCGACAACGTCCCATTCAAAGTCCTTATTCCTAGCCCTGTTATCTTCAACACATGCTGCCACAACTCCGCCATTCCCCTCCCCTCCGATGATTATTAGTTTCTTGTTTTGCATAGATCATTCTTTTTCAGCAGCAGCAATGCCTTTTTGAGGATGGGTGGTCCTATGAGTTTCCCATTTAAGAGAGTTACTGATAGTCCTCTTTTCGTTGATTCTTCGGCGGCTTTCAGCATCTCTCTTGCTAGCCTGACTTCATCCTCTTTTGGAGAAAAACATTCGTTTGCAATTTCGATTTGACTTGGGTGAATCAATAGGCAGCCATCGAAGCCTAAATCTCTTGACTTCGTCTGTCGTTTATGAAAACCCTCCGGATTTTCAACGTTTAAATACGGAGTGTCAATGGCTTGAATCCCTGCAGATTTCGCGCTCAGAGCAATTAACGTCCTCGGGTAATCGAAAGTGTGATCACCCTCTCCGTGACTTCCTTGCAATTCTGTCAGGTAATCTTCACCCCCAAAAGCCAAACCCACTAACCTTCCAGAGCTTTTCGCAATTGACTTTATATTTTGAAGTGCTGAGATAGTCTCAATTAGGGGTAAGAATTTAATTGCCTTTTCATTTAGCTTAAATTTAGTCTCAAGGATGGACAAAAGCTGATCCAAAAAATAAATGTCTTCCGCGCAAGTTATTTTGGACGGCATTAGGCATTGCACACCAGATTGAATTAAAACCTCAAGGTGGGAGAGGAAATCGGCATGGTCAATTTCGTTGATTCGAACTACAATGTTTTTCGAATATGTAGGGGCAAATTCAGAAATGTTGGCGCAGGCTTCATTCTTGAATTTCTCAGGCACTGCGTCTTCAATGTCGAGAATCAAGATATCCGCTTTTGACTGTTTCGCTTTCGCAAAGAGCGATTTCTTATGCCCTGGAACAAATAACAAGCTCCTATAGAGTCGATGAATATCGTTCATAATTTTCGCTTGATAAGCACTGTCCTCCGAAATGTTAAAACGATTGCGCCGTCTTGGTTAAAGGCTTCTGTTAAAAATACAACAATTCCACGATCGGTTTTTGACGATGATAGTCTTTTCTCTAACACCGTGGTCTTGCAATAAATCGTGTCACCGATAAAAACGGGATTACTATGTGAAATGTTATCATAGCCGAGATTTGCTATTGCTTTACCCGAACAATCAGAAACAGTAAGCCCCACGGATAGACTAAAGATCAGCGTGCCGACAACCAGAATTTTGCCATGTTGTTCATTCTTTGCGTAGTGCTCATCTAGATGCACCGGATGATGATTCATTGTTAGTAATGAAAAGAGATTATTATCACTCTCCGTTATTGTTTTTCCAAGCTGATGTCGGTAGGTTTTACCGGTCTCAAACTCTTCATAAAATTTACCATAATTCATTTTTTCTCTAAGAATTTCTTGGCCCATTTCAAGTGGGGGGCTTCAAATATTGCACCATCAATGATTCTGGGTGCCTCAGTATTATCTCTCTCGAATGCCGCAATTATTTTCTTTGCTAAAACCCGTTCACCCTCTTGTTGTTTAGAATTCCATTGGTTCATCCACTCTAATTGCAGCGGATGAACCAAGGCCTTTGCTGTATACCCTCTACTTACTCCATCATCAACCTCAATAATGAATTCATCCTTTTTTTTGGTTTCCATGGAAACTACATCAATTAGGTCAGCATCCAAGTCTGCGCAAGTATTGACTAGCCAATCTCGTTGGAAATTGAAAAACTTGAATTTGTACCTAATCCCTAATTTATTTGAGTAGTCATGTGACCCTAAACAAATGCCTTTAATCCGATTCTTATCAACTTTACTCCATATTTCTGAAAGTTTTAAAAGCACATTAGGATGCTCTATTAGTAAAATCAAATCAAACGGCGCAACTTTTTCACAAAGCGCGTATAATTCATCAATTGAATTTGCCTTGGGAATAACAAACCCTTTGCAGTTGTGGCATGAAAAGTCAGCTAAGTTTAAGTCGAAAATTTCGCTTTTTTTTAAGCGAACCCAAACTTTGTTTTCGAAATGTGAATCAATTTCAGAAAACCTAATTGGTATTAATTTTTCTCCTAATCCATCTTCAAAGTCAAGAATTATCTCGTCTGGGCTAATTGTTTTGGATTTATTTATTTTCGTGAGAACAGCTGGAACAAAAAAGTACGATTTCATATTATTTCAATTTCCAAGTCGAGAATTCCTCTTTCGTTCGAATATAATCCGATTCCGTGTACTCCTCCGAAGCAAGCACCAAACAAATGGCCCCACCTGAAAACCCCTTCAACTCCCTCCACAGACCAGGCGGAAAATAAAGGCCTTGATTGGGCTGATCGAGCCGGATGGTTTTTTCAGTTTTCCCATCGTTGATTACCACTTCAAATGAACCCGACACGGCGACCATCAATTGTTGAAGTTGCTTGTGAGCGTGTCCGCCTCGATCGGTCCCACTGGGAACATCATACAAATAATACACCCGCTTGGGGTCAAAAGGGAGTAAATCGGACTTTTCGCAAGAAACAATGGCTCCGCCCTCTACTGTATTGACCTGTTTCAAATCAAGGATTCGAACATCATCAACAGTAACCGTGCGCGCATCCTTCATGCCTTCAATTTTTGGAACCGTTCAAAATCCCGGACGTAATCATCTGCGTCAAACACCAAGTCAGACAAGTGCAACCCCATCGCATTGGTGCTAAAATTCTCCATCGAACGCCAAGTCAACGGCGGCAATAAAATCCCTTGATCCCCACGATTCAAAAAGTACCGCTCTTCCTGTCCATCTGTCTTTGTCACAACCACCTCAAAACTACCATTAATCGGCACGATCAACTCGGACTGCTTCAAGTACGCGTGCCCTCCACGTGAAGCCCCAGAGGGAACATTGAACGTCCAAAACACCCGCTTCGGCGGAAAAGGGAGCCCGTGTCCCTTTTGAATGAAGGTGAGGTTGCCACGGGGGTCTGTGATTTTGGGTAAAGCGATGATGGAAATGCCCATGACTTAAGCTAAGATAAAGTCAATCTGTCTTAGTTTTGAATAAAAGATAGCGAATGAAAATTTTAATGCTCGGAGAGTACAGTGGCTACTACTCAAACTTGGCCATCGGATTCGAAAAGTTGGGGCATGAAGTTTCGCTCTTCAACAACGGACACGGATGGATGCAACTGTCCGCAGGGCGGCCTTATCCTTCTTATGATGGCAGGTTTACTGGGCGTTTGATGCGGCGCACGATGTTGTCCTGGGACCGGAAGTTGTTTGCAGGTTTTGATTTGGTTTATATCATCAACGCTGAGTTTCTTAAATGGACGCGATTTCATCCAAATACGTGGGATTGGATTCGGGCCAACAACAAGAGGGTGATCTACACCGTCTGTGGCCAGCGCGATTCCAACCTGCACCGTCACTTTCCATATGCGCGCAAACACATGTTTCTAAAGTCAGATGGCACCATTGACCTCATTGCATGTTCTAAGAGTCCTCCGAATACTGATGCATGCGATCAATTGGTGCGCGAGTGCGATGGAATTACAACCATAGGTGCAACATACGACTTGGCGTATGCGAATGTGGAGAAACCGAGAGCCTGCATCCCACTGCCTGTTGCAACGGAGGCCATCGACTTCTCTCCAATGAACATTGGGGCGTCTGTGCAGATTTTTCATGGAAAACAGCACCGCCCAGATTGCAAGGGCACAGATGCCATTCTCGAAGGGATTTCCAGCCTTCAGGAACGTAAAACTTCTCTTCCTTTCGAGTTTAGGCACTCAGGAGGACATGCCTTGAGCGAATACTTGAAAATATTGGCCGCAACAGACATCAGCATTGACCAGTGCAAATCGATGGGTTATGGCATGAACGGTTTATTCTCCATGGCACTTGGAAAAGTGGTTTGCGCAGGCAACGAGCCAGAGCACCAAAAGGCATTAGGATTGCCCACAGCTCCTGTAGTTAATTTACCCTTCGATTCCGCTGAAATTGCGGATATTTTGGAAGATTTATTGAGTCGACCTAAGCGTCAATTGGAAGAAATAGGCCGGGCGAATAGGGCGTACGTGGAACAGTATCACGAAGCGACAATCGTTGCCCAGCGGCATCTTGATTTTGCTGAATCGCTCGGCTAGGTTTGCTGTAATCTTTGCAACAGAGGCATCGAATTCCACTTGTGATTCAACTTGATAATGCACTGGTCCGCGAAATTATAGTGCTAGAAATTCCCCACAATTTCGCCGGTATCGACAAAATAATGCTGGCATGAGCGGGAGGAATTACTCTCTGGTTGTTAGGAAGTGAGGGTGTTTTCTTTGCAGTGCATGTTCTGCTTAAGGATTTCAGAGCGTTTGAAGGGCCGTGATAGTGTTGCTGCCCGACACTGACCATTTGAAGCAGCTTCAGGCGAAGTTGCTCGACGTGCCGGGGGGGGGAATGTGGAACGGGTGGATGAGGGGTGATTTAGAGATTGCTTAATTTTTCCAAAAGCTTAAGAAGCTCAAGCCTTCTTTGTTCTGGCGCACAGATTTTCAGCACATTGCGCCTACCATTAAGGCCAAACCGTTTCCGCTGGTTTTCGTTTGATGCCAATTCAATCATTCGCTCTGCCATCGACTCATAATCGAATTCCCGGACCAAAAAACCGGTCTCTCCTTCGATCACATGTTCAGGAATGCCATTGTGAATGGTAGAGACGACAGGCATCTCCATCAACGCTGCTTCGGCAGGGCTCAACGCGAAACCCTCTTGGTCCCCAGACTTGGACGTAACACTGTGTTGCACGAAGATCCAATGGCGTTGAACTTCTTGAAGCGCCAGCTCCTGCTTCATCGCACCGAGAACCCTTACCTGAGAATCCAACCCGCTCCTTGAAACTCGTGCCTCCAGCTCTTCACGCATCGGGCCATCACCAATGAATGTTATGGTAGCGTTCGGGGCTTTAGCAACGACAAGTCGAAATGCCTCGAACGTAGCAATGGGATTTTTCTTTTCCGTCAAGCGGCCAAAATGCACAAAAGAAGGATGACTTGTCTTTTGAATTGACGGATCTCTCTGAATTTTCTCTCCATCCAGCGCCAGGCGAATGACCTGACATTTCTGCTCTTCAGCGCCTGCTAAAACGCACAGACGCTTGGTATAATGTGACGCACAAACCACCGCAATGCACAGGTCATGATTGACCAACTCAACCCATTGCCGTCGGTAATCCTCGTCTTTGAACTCTGTGGTGATGTCATAGCCGTGAACAGCAATGCAATAAGGTTTTTGGGAGCGCTCCAACATCTGCTTCGCCGCTACGGCGCTAGTGCCAAACTCAATCCAAAAGACGTCGGGATTGAAACCATCCCAGACCGCTTGGGTCATCTTCCGACAACGTCCCTGCATCTGTTCTCTGTGAACATTCCGTCCAGTTAGCTTTCTCCGCAACGTGTGAATCAAGGTAAGCGGGTGCTCAGCAAACGGGATGTAGTGATGCTTACGACTTGACTTGCGCTCTCCATCGCTCACGCCCGACACTGCGCAGACCTCACCGATCTCGCCCAACACATCTAGCGTGTTATGCAAAAACGACTCACTCGCACCAATGCCTGAAAGGCAAATCCAACCAATTCTCATGGACCTCAAGATACGCGTTGCCTCTTCTCAAGCAAAAGCATTGCTGCGCTTCACCCCTCAAACAAAGGCAAATCCCGCATCCGCATGCGCACCGCTTCACCAACACGACCGATCACGGCGTCGTCTTCCGGTGAGCAAATGACCGCATCGATCCAATCCACAATCTGCGCCATGTCCGCTTCCTTCATGCCGCGGGTGGTGACCGCCGGCGTGCCGACTCGGATTCCACTGGTCACAAAAGGTGACTGGGTATCGAACGGCACCATGTTTTTGTTGATGGTAATGTGGGCGCGGCCGAGGGCTTGTTCGGCAAGCTTGCCCGTTACGTTTTTGTTGCGCAGGTCGATGAGCATGAGGTGATTGTCGGTGCCGCCGCTGATCAAGTCATAGCCGCGCTCAATAAATGCTGCCGCCATGGCTTGGGCGTTCTTTCTGACCTGCTTCATGTAAGCTTTGTAACCCGGCTCCAATGCTTCGCCAAACGCCACGGCCTTGGCTGCGATGACGTGTTCCAGTGGACCGCCTTGCATGCCTGGGAAAACACCGCTGTCGAGCAGTGCACTCATCTTGCGAATGGTGCCTTTAGGCGTGGTTTTGCCCCACGGATTGTCAAAATCTTGGCCCATCATGATGATGCCGCCACGCGGGCCGCGCAATGTTTTGTGCGTCGTCGAGGTGATGATGTGACAATGTTCCATGGGGTTATTCAATTCACCCGTAGCAATCAATCCTGCCGGATGGCTGATGTCTGCAAGCAACAACGCCCCTACCTCATCAGCAATCGCTCGGAAACGCACATAATCCCAATCCCGGCTAAAGGCCGATGCACCGCAAATGAGCAACTTGGGCTTGACCTCACGGGCTGTGGCTTCCACCTTGTCCATATCGATCAACCCTGTCTCCTTCTCCACTCCATAAAAATGCGGCTTGTACAGTTTGCCGGAATAATTGACCGTTGAACCGTGCGTCAAGTGCCCGCCGTGGCTCAAGTCAAAACCCAAAATCGAATCACCCGGATTCAACACCGCGAGCATCACAGCAGCGTTGGCCGAAGCTCCTGAGTGCGGCTGGACATTGGCCCATTTCGCACCAAACAATTGGCACAAACGGTCAATCGCCAACTGCTCCACCTCATCCACCACTTCACAACCGCCATAGTACCGTCTGCGTGGCAAACCCTCTGCATACTTGTTGGTCAAAACGCTGCCTTGCGCTTCCATCACCTGGTCGCTGGCAAAGTTTTCACTGGCTATCAATTCAATTCCCTCAACCTGGCGGTGGGTTTCACGGGTAATCAAGTCTGCAATTATTTGGTCGCGCATGGTAAACTTTCTGTTGGTTCTGTGGAAAGAGTTCGTAATAAGAAGCCAAAGATAATTCCTGAATCAAACCATTCCCTTTGCAATTTGCACACAATGCCGATTCCTTTTTCCCGCAGCATGGGAGCTTGCTTTCTACTGAGTGTCTTCGCTTCTTGCCAGCACAACCACGAAATACCCGGCTCCTCGCATACCGCCATGTCCAGCAACACTTCGCATCCCCAGACCAACGCCCTCATCCACGAGTCCAGCCCCTACCTCCTGCAACACGCCCACAACCCGGTGGACTGGCGACCGTGGTCGGAAGAGGCGTGGAAAGAAGCACGAGCGCAAGACAAATTGGTCATCGTGAGCATCGGCTACAGCGCCTGCCATTGGTGCCATGTGATGGAGCATGAGACGTTTGAAGACAGCGCGGCTGCGGCATTCATGAACGAACACTTCATCAACATCAAGGTCGATCGCGAAGAACGTCCGGACGTGGACGGCGTGTACATGACCGCGGTGCAGCTCATGACAAAACGCGGGGGGTGGCCGCTGAATGCGGTGTGCATGCCCGACGGACGTCCGGTATATGGTGGAACATATTTTCCGCGTGAACGGTGGTTGCAAGCTTTGCAATCCGTGCTCGATACGCGTGCTCAAGATCCGGAACGCGTCGAGGCCTATGCCACCCAACTCACCGCTGGCGTGCAACAAGCCGAGTTGGTCAACGTGCCGCCCCTCGAAGGCTCCAAAGCATGGGGGACATCTGACGCGTTTGGCCCTGCGGATGCACAACTGTTGGATGACGGCATTGCCCAATGGAAAG
>Ga0209307_1002320_pt1 | contig 11414 bp, 10 predicted proteins | sample COGITO_mtgs_1105_FD_185519 | JGI IMG/M metagenome (GOLD analysis project Ga0209307, IMG submission 185519) | Pelagic marine microbial communities from North Sea - COGITO_mtgs_110530 (SPAdes) (version 2) | ecosystem: Environmental > Aquatic > Marine > Epipelagic ...
CGCTAGCGCCAGACACATTGTGTCTTCGCAATTCAGATTTATTCAGCCTAGGGTAGGATTCAGCCCAATCCGTCACATTAACCCACGCTGCAAAACTTAAATTCATGAAAGCATTTTTGGACAACTCTTGTAACATCCGATCTTGCTGATAATTCACCACAGCAAATTGGGTGACTTTGGGGAAAACCAGTACAGCGACTAGCACAGCGCACATAACTAACATCGCACTCTTGGAAGACCTAACTAGGCCGCTAAGTTTTTTAGAAAATGGCAGTAGCCGTTGATATAAATAAAAAAGCACAAGTACAAGTGCCGCAATCCAAAAAGCTAAAAATAACTGCTCGTGCAAGTAAACTGCCACTTCGTAGGGAAAATTTAGGTAGTGAAAAAATAGCCGATTAAGACGTACACCAAAAGCAACCCACACGCCTAGGTCCGAAGCAAAAATTATAAGGAACAACGAAAAGAGGATAAGTAAACAACAGGAAATGAGAGATAAGCCCAACCGCCCGAGCCAAGGACTCATAGAGATCAGGATAATTAGAGGCAACAACAAATAGATAGCGGCGGCTAAATCATTGACAGCCCCCAACAACAAACTATGGGCAACACCAAACCAAGTAACAGGTCCCTCTACATGTACCGAATAGAAATCCCAAATCAACCAAAGTAGACACAAGCGAATAGTGGCACCAAACAACAAATATAGGCACAAACAGCGCCAATATCCGTTAAACGCAATCATTGACCTGACGCCTTAACTTTGACTTAGGTCGTCTGCGACAACCTTTCTCGCCGGGTGTGCTATACCCAACAGTATTGGAAGTAGGAACACCGTAAACACCAGCAATAGTACTACTGCAATGGACAACAACACTCCAATACTAGCTGTGCCCTGATGAGGCGATAACGATAGGGAAGCAAACGCACCCAGCGTAGTCATACTGCTCAATAAAATTGCTCTCGGTGTGCTCGAGCGCATAAAGGATGCAAAATCTTTATTGTGTAAGAAACGCTCAACTACATGTATGCCGTTATCAACCCCTAAACCAAAAATCAAAGGTACCACCAATATATTTGCCATGTTTAACGGCATTCCTATGACCACTGCAATTGCCAACACAAAAATCGCGGTTAAGAATAGAGGCGCAAAGACCAATGCAGCATTTAGTACGCTGCGGAGTACGAGTAATAACACCAGAGCTATACTGAGCAAAGCAAAAAACAATGCCTGGGTGAAAGCACCAACAACTATTTCACCCACCCCCCATTCTATGACAGGCCTCCCGGTAGCCTCGGGGACAATCCCTCGAACATCCGCTAAAAACACTTTGAGCGACTCAACATTTGAAATATCGTCAGCGGGCAGCAATACAGTGTGAAGAGAACCGTCAACCCCAACTAATCTACTACGTAGAGACTTGGGTAGCTGGGAAAACTCTACTTGTTCAACGGCAAGGGCCCGCCTCAGCCAGGCTAGCTCTTCGAGCAAATTAACAAGCGCCCCTGTCTGCCATTGAACGAGCGCTTCTTGTCCATCAGCTAATAACGCCGCCATACTGAGACGTAAACGTTGGTTTGCCGCTGCAAGCTCTGGCTGCGTATAAGTTGCAGCGTGCAAGCTTTCTACCGTAGAAAGCACAGTCTGCTCAAGCTGATCCTTAGAGGGCGTTTGAGCTTGGCGCACGGGCTCAATAGCACTCCAAAGAAGAGATTGAATATCATCCAGCAGCTCTAGATTATCCGTTTGCGTTTTCGGCAGAAAACTCTCAGGAGTACGAACTTCTTTAACCGAAGGCAGTGCCTTTAATTGTGCCACCAGCCCAGCGTCATCTATCTGAGATCGTGTTAACAATGACAGGCTATAGTCGGTTACAACCCCTTCTTGCTGTAGCTCTCTCAGCGTGCTCATGGACTGAGAGTCAGGATCGCGCAGAGCTAAAACACTAAAATCAAAATAAGTTTGAGAGGCAACATAACTTGCACCCATTGCAGCAAAAATCAGCGTACTTAGAACTTTGCGAGGGTGGTTTACCAAATTTGATATCCAAGCTCGGCCCAGTGAAAAATTAGGATCAAAATTTCGCCTAGGAGGTCCAAACATTGCGAAAAATGCTGGAATGAGCGTAAAGGTTAAAAAAGCAGCAATAACCATGCCGCCAGAAGAAATAACCCCTAGATCCGCCAAACCCTTATAATCTGTCGGAAAAAACCCCAGAAACCCCAAAGCAGTTGTAGCTGTACAAAGTACGATTGCACGACCAACACTTACTGTGGCGACATTTAATGCGGCCAAATTAGCCTGCTTAACTTGGGCCACTTTGCCATCGCTGCTTGGTAAAAGTGCTTCTTGATAGCGCAGACAAAAATGCAAAACAAAGTCTATTCCCAGACCGAAGAACATCACCAGAAAAATCAGCGATAAAGTATTGTACTCACCGACAGTCAATAAGGCATAAGCAGAAGTCCAAACTATACCCACAAGTAGGAGCACCAGACTAACGACAATAATTCTAAAAGATCTAACACCCAAACTTAGAAGTAATACAAGTAGTGCGAGAGATACTACACCAGCAATTTTGACCCCTTCCTTAGCTGCGGCGATTTCCTCGAATTCCAACGCTATCTCTCCGGTAACACGGACCTGAACATCGGTGTCTAACCGCGTTTGTGCGATGACTTTTCTAATATTCTCAATAGTTACCGCATTCGGCTGTTCTTGATTATGATCGGTATAACCCTTGAGGATAATCAGCTGATATTGGGTACCATCACGCTGAAACAACTCATCTGTCCAGGAAACCTCACCCGACTCGCCTCTATGGACCGCTTCAGCTGACTCCGCCAACAACCTTAAAATAGGTTCCAGACCCTCCACCGGATCATTCTCGGCACCGCTACGCAAGAGCTTTAGCACGCCGACCAAACTTTGATCTTCTGCCACTGCTGTGAGTATCGGTTGCGCTTCAGCTAGCTTATCCGCCAGCTCCGACAATTCATCGTAGTCAAGGTAAAGCAATAGATGATCGCGAAAAAAACCATCAGTAGCCGGTGCATAAACTTCCTGAAAGGCATCCATATCTGCAAGCAAATTCGCACCAAGGCGTTTACTCGTGCTCTCAACACCCTTAACCGAAGGTCCAGAGACAACAACAAAAGCCGTTTGAATAAGCGACGGGAACTGATCGGCGAAGGCGTCAAAATCTCTCCGCCAAGCAGTATCCTGCTCGATTAGATCATTCATCTCAGAATTAATGCTAAACCGTTCTACGGAAACCCAGCCTGCTCCAACGGTTATGAAGGCAATGACAAAAAGAGTTGCTAAAGAGTGCCTGCTAACCAAACCCACCCAGCGCTTTAAAATCGATGTCAAAACCCGCGAAATATTCAAAATACTGGCTCGGTCTTATCGAGTTTCGAAACTGAGCTATAGTCCTCGTCAACATCAGAAAAGTCCTCGTCTAATAAATCGAAGAAATCTTCTGTTGGCGGATTGCCATTAAAAATCTGGTTCTTTCTGGTTTGATAATAGGCGTTACGAGTAAACGCATAGGCGTCTAAGGCTATATCGTCACGAGCGTCAGTCTGGACAAGAACATTCGCTCTAGATGACACACTATCCGTTATCCTAGCAGTGGTCGCAAAGCTGCCGAAGAAAACATTAGCAGAAAGAATCCGCTGCCATATCTGCCCGGGCACATCGCGCACAGTACTTGGTCCAAGTATGGGTAGATAAAGATAAGTGGAATCAGTATAGCCCCACCGCGCCAATGTCTGACCGAAGTCTTCTCCTGAGGATTCAAGGCCAAACTTGGACGCCACATTAAATAATCCCACAAAGCCTAACGTACTATTTATGGTTACGCGGCTAAAATCCCTGGCGCCACGTTTTATCTCACCCTGCAAAAAACTATTTAGCGAGCTGTCAACATCGCGCACATTACTGAAAAAATTTGTTACACCGCTACGAACTGGCGATGGTACGACTACGGTGTACCCTCTAGCGACAGGTCTAAACAACCAATTATCGAGTTTTGCCGAAGAAGCAAAAATGGCTCGATTAGTTTTTTCATATTTTTCATGAGCCGCGAACTCGCCTTGGTTAACGCTCGCACAGCCGCAACCCAACAGAATAATAAATGCTCCCGCTAGGCGACTAAGGTTAAAGCAAAGCGCGGCCATGTTATTCAGCTACTTTCCGAATGCCGCAAGTTTATTTTTCAGACTTTCAAGCAAAAACACATAACCATTTTGCTTAATCACCCCGGCATAGTCAGCACGACGTAGAGACAAGTCGCTAACCCCGTCGGCAATAACATTAAAAATACGACCATCCTTAATATAGTAATCAAGATTAACCTTACCGCCATCAGCTTTAGTCAGAACGGTTTTTACTACCCAACGTCCGGGGCGATTTTCCAGTTCGCTAAGCACCTCAAATTGCTGCCCTGTGTAATCTACAAATCTATCAGCATAAGTTGCGGCAATAGTATCCACCATCAACTGCACAAATTGTTTTCGCTCTACAGGCGAAAGCTTGCGCCACGTAGCACCAAGACTCACTCTTGCAATGGCAGAACTATCAAAAATTTCGTTCACTGTCGGCTGCAATCTTTGGTATCGACCCGGGAAGTCTAAAGAACCCTGCATATTCGAGAGTAAAGTGCTGTGAAGTTTTAGCACACTAGGACCGCTACGCAGTGGATCCTCAGCCGCGAAACTGGGGATACAGGTCATAGCAAAAACAATCTGAGCGACAAAAATTAGTACCAATTTTTTATACCCGGTCATCAACCACTCCAAGATCTAGCAACAGCATCAACACTTGTTAGAAGCACTAATGCTGGTGGACAAACACTTACATTTTAGCGCCACCAACCAGCAAATACTTCCAACCCACAAGGGACCATTAGCACAAAGCGCTTATAGTAAACTGTGCCGTATACCACTACATATGGACTCAATAAGCAGACACACGCAGGCACTGAGGCGACAGAATACTTTTTTCAAAATACCCCTCAAAGAGTTGTATTAGCAAGTAGTATTCCCACCCAAGCCTGAGTCAAATCGCCTCTCAAGCAGAAAACGATCAAACTTACCCTGAAATGGAAAACGCCCAATATGAAACCATGCAACCAATGTGGCAAATGCTGCATCAACTATAGCGACGGCGGACTTTCGGCGAGCGCAGACGAAATCAGCTGGTGGGAGACATTTCGTCCAGAAATCCACAGCTATGTCGCAGATGGTAAAATTTGGATGGATCCTGAAACTGGAAAACAACTAACACGATGCCCTTGGTTACAGGCTATACCTGACAATAAGTGGGGTTGCGCTATTTATCACGACCGCCCCGACGACTGCCGCTACTATCCTGTAGAAATTGCACAAATGATTGAAGACGAATGCGAAATGCTCGAACTCAGAGATGTAACAGACATGCAAACTGCGCAGAAAAAACTCGATTTACTTATGTCGGACAGTCGACCAACCGCAGTGTAGCAACAAGCAACTACTCCTACACGGACTATTACTTGAAGGTATAGCTCCACCGCCAGAACAAATGCGATTGCCTTACTTGCGTTCTCTTCCCCAGAGATTAGTCTTACGCCCACTTATATTTGAAGGGGAAACCAATGTTCTCATCTCAGTTTGCTGTATCACCTGCGGATGGTCCAATAGCTGTCACCGGCGCCAGCGGTTATATCGGTTCATGGATTGTGCAAGATTGCATGGAACAAGGCTACGAGGTGCGTGCTTGTGTCAGAGACAAAAACAATCCTGCCAAAGTAGATCATCTACTTGAACTAAATTATGACGGTATGCGCGGAAGCGTTACATTATTTGAGGCAGATCTTTTCAAACCTGGTAGTTACGATGAGGCTTTTCAAGGCTGCGCTGCGGTAATTCACGCAGGCGCCACAGTTGGCTTCAACAAGGAGACTCCGCAAGAAGTTTATGACGGTTGTTTTAAAGAAAATGCCCATGTCATAGAGTCTGTAAAGCGCTCTGGAAGCGTAAAACGTTTTGTTTTCACCTCATCTTTTGCCGCAGTAGGACACCCTCGCCCTGAAGGGTACGTTTTTACTGAAAAGGACTGGTGTGGCGATAATGTAGAGGCCTACAAAGGCCGCTGGAGTGAAGAGCAAATTAGTCAAAACCGCGATATTGCCTACGCAATGGCAAAAGCCAATTCAGAAAAGCTTATATACGCAGAGGCTGAAGCAGACGGCAGTTTCGAAGCATTAGCTATTCTTCCGTTGCATGTTGTGGGGCCTCTCATTGCGCCCAATCATGACCAACCCTGGAGTTGGCAAAATCATATTCGCGGCATGATGCAAGGTAAGGCTTACCGTGGCGGTCGCGAAGGACGGATGTTATGGAATGCAGTTGATGTACGCGACGTTGCTCGAGCACACCGTCTAAGCATTGAGACCACCATTGGAACCAATGGCAGTCGTTACATTCTCTCCGCGGCAGATCGTAGTAGCGAATTATATACATGGCAGTTACAAGCCCTGTTGGAATCAATGTATCCCATGGTAGAAGAAATCGGTGGCGAACCCATGGAAGGCGATATGCCTGCGCAAACAACCTACGATGCCCCGCGAGCTTATTGTTTGTTGGCTATGCAGGAATTAGGACTGGAACCATTTGATATTGAGACCACCATTCGGGACACAGTAGATTCTTACTATTCTATGGGCATATTGAAAGGGTGAGCTCAACGTAGCTGGACTCTACAGCCTCATCTAACGGGTGTCACGACTTGAATCAGTTCTGCTGAAGTCTGTATTACGGTGTGTTTGCCGGTGAATTCTGCAAAAACCGGTTCACCAGAGCGACGACAAAAGACTCTAAATCGTCAAATCCATGGGCTTGAGGCGTAATCCTCCCTTCGACCAACAGGTTTGTTATGCCATAAACCTGCCCCCAAGCAAGAGGAATATCAAGTTGCTGCTGCTCTGAACCAAAATGCAAGAGCGGCGAAACGGCGAGACCGTTGGCCAACATTAAGTAACCTTCTGTAAGAACCCTTGGCGCATCGGCTACGTTTTCGACTGCCTCAGATATATCTGTTGTGCTCATAAGACGAAACAGTGCGCGATGATCGAGCGCAAAACGTATGTGACCAACTGCTAAGCCGGCAAGGTAATCTGGGCCCTCTCTACCAGCGGCTTCTCGACTCATGTATTCACCAAACAACTTAGTACCCTCAAGACAAACAGCGGTGATCAAATCATTTTTGTCGCGAAAATGGCTGTAGGGGGCTGCTTGGGATACGCCGGTATCGCGAGCGACTCGGCGCAGGGTAAGGGCTTCGACACCGCTTTCCTCAAGAATGGTCATCGCGTTGCCGACCAGATAGAAAGAGAATTCAAAGAACGGCCTGATGTACCAGAGACTGAGAAACTTACTCTTAGTAAGTCACGACGTGGACAAGGATTATTTCGGGAACGGGCTTTAAACGTAGAACCGAAATGCCGAATCACCGGCATTGATAACCCAAACCTACTAGTTGCAAGCCACATAAAACCTTGGGCGCGCTGCAATACGCATGCGGAAAGGTTAGATGGTAATAATGGGTTAATGCTTACACCTACTATCGACCGATTATTTGACCGCGGCTTTATCGGTTTCACGATTGATGGGAAATTATTGGTTTCAAATAAACTTACAGAAAATGAACGTCTACGACTCGGCCTTAGAACCGACACAAACGTCGGCAGTTTTACAAATGCACAAGAAGTTTACCTCCAGTACCATCGTTTAAAGATCTTTAAAGGATAATTCCGTGTGAATAGAATGATTGACTAGTTATTGTATGTGGCGCTAGTCTTCGTTCGGGAGCCAGACTTAACCTAATAGAAGTTCCGAAATTTCTACCAAGACCATGGTGACAAAAAGAACCCCTGTGAGCGCGCCCACCACTTTGAGCGAAATCTTAAGCCCGCCTATTACGTCGCTGCGGGACCTTATCCCGCCGCGCAGCCAAACCATAAGAAATACAGTTAAGGGCAAGCTGAGAAGTATAAGTAATATGGCTAAATACAGATCCATATTGACCGTCCTTAGGTAAAACACAAGTTATCACAGGACTATACACAGATATTTCATTGCAGAGGTCTATCCCTTTGTGGACAACATTGTGTCGCTTGTCAATTTTGGAGTATGTTTCTGGGGGGCAAAAGGCCATAGACAACAATAAAAATAAGAAGGACTACTGATGAGCGAATCCTTGGAAACTATGAATCCTTATGATGGGTTTAAGTTAATGCGTGAGCATGCCCCCGTGAGCCAACTTGAGGCTGGTGGTCCTTGGCAGGTTGCTCGCCACGCGGATGTGAACGCAATTTTACGCGATCATGCAACCTTCTCGTCGGATGTTTCAATGCAACCTGAAGAAAAGCGTGGCGCGCCAAGTATGCTGTTTAGCGATCCGCCTGTGCATCACCGCCTGCGCAGGCTGGTGAGTGTCGCCTTCAAACCCAGCCAGATCCAAGTCCAAGAGGAACAGATTCGGCTGCGATGTAACGATCTCTTGGATGCCATACCAATTAATACCGAAGTCGATTTGGTTACTGCACTAGCGGCACCGTTGCCGGTTATAGTCATTGCAGAAATGTTGGGTGTAGAAGACGGCGACATGGCTACTTTTAAAGCTTGGTCAGATGAAATTTTCAGCAATATTGGCGAAATTTTGTTTGGCACGCCTAGCCCAGAATCCGAGCGCGCTGCAGAAGAAATGAACGCCTATTTTTTGCAGCGGATAAATGATCTTCGCGAGCACCCCAAAAGCCATTTGTTGGGTCAGTTGGTCGCCACTGAGACTGAAGACGGCGTGCTCGATGATGAAGAACTATTGAGTTTTTGTCGATTGCTGTTGATCGCGGGCAATGAAACAACCACGGGGTTGATTACTGCTTCTGCGCGCATATTTCACGAAAACCCCAATACATTAGCTGAACTGAAACGAAAGCCTGAACTCGCGGCTTCTTTTGTTGAGGAAGCGCTGAGATTCTATTCGCCGTTCTCAGCTACCGTCCGCCGTACGACTAAAGACGTTGAGATTTCAGGGCAAAAAATACCTGCGGGGGAGTTAGTAGTACCGCTGATTGCATCAGCTAATCGTGACGAGCAGGTATTTACTGATCCAGACTCATTCAGACTTGACCGTGACACTAACCCGCACTTGGCCTTGGGTTACGGCATTCACTTTTGTCTAGGTGCCCACTTGGCTCGTTTAGAGGGCAAAATTGTAGCGGAGGAAATGGCGCGCCGTTTTTGCAGCGTGACTCTGACAAACCCCAAAACTGCGACAGTGGGAGATTTGGGTGGACCTAAAGAATTGGCAGTAATGTTTAGCTAATTTGTAAAAGTCCGATAAACGAAGAAGAATTATAAGGATCGTTACCTGCATTAAGAAATATATTGCAGGTTCGCCGTTATGCAGACTATTACAATAGCTTTAATTCAGGAATGAGCCAACTATGAGTTTATTTGAAGTAGCGGCTGTTTGTTACGCTTTCCTTCTTTTGCTAGTAATTATTTGGCAGACGTGTTTAATTGTTGGGGCTCCATGGGGCCACCTTACGCAAGGGGGTCGGTATATTGGCGTTCTGCCACCTGTTGGGCGGATCGTGGCGGCATTTTCAATCTCAATAATGATTTTTATGGCAGCAAGCGCTACGTCAGCCGCCGACCTTTACCCATATTGGGCCCCTTGGACAGCGCTTATCGCCGCCGCCTTACAAACCGCGACAACTGCTTTGAATTGGATTACACCTTCAAAGCCAGAGCGGCTTCTATGGGCGCCGATAAATACGATCATGTTATTGCTTTTGGTTACAGTTGTTTTGTCCAGCTATTCTTAAAAGATGAAACACATCACGACTTTGCTTTGGACCTCTGCGGTGACATTTTTTTGAAAAATAGACAAAAGAATTGTGCTCTTTGCGTCCAAAGCCATGAGGTTCTATATAGATGTAAATACTCCTCATCTGACTGGCGATTCCTCTGCGAATCATGTCTTCTAATAGTCAAAAGCGAGCATGAGGACTCCTATATTTACGGAGGCACATGGAAAAAGAAGAAGTAGCTCTTCTGCGCAGCTGGCACTTGTAACGGCAGTAGGGCTTCTAGCAGCCATGTTTGCGTTGGTCACTGATTAGTACTCTTGGCCTGGGTGATTAGCCCTTTGCTTGAACTAATGTAACGCTGTAACTCCCAGAAGTGTAATGCTAGAGAGAAAGGCAAGGAGCGTTCGTACGTTGTTATAGAAATTCCACCGAGCCTCAAAATATACGCGCTCCGTATGTAACGTTTGAGGATCTAATTCAATTACGTTTAACTTTTGCATGCGCCTGTTTAACGGCAAATGAACTGTTACCGTCAACCCCTGAACACCGAGCAAATAGAGCGCACCAGAAACCAATACCAGCCAAACTTCAGCAAACTCATTATTCGTCAGTGCCCATAACATCAAGCTAAAGACCGACAAGAAAGAGCTCAGCCATACAAATAAAAATATTGGTTGGCGCCGTTGGATAACGCCGTCCGTTACCTGAAAAGATCTTATAAAGTCTCTATCGTTGAGTTTGGAGAAGCCCGGCATTACAACTATTGAGAACGTAAGAACGAAGCCGGTGACTAGCGTGCAAGACAGGGTAGAGAGTACTAATAAGAGATGAAATATGCCCATCGCGCCTTCTGACCCAGAATAATTGGCTATTAAGCTACCAAAATACACCACCGCTCTCTGAAGTAAAGCTGCAGGCTTCTAGCTAGCCTGATCAGAAGCACACAAAAACTAACGCTAGATACACTTTTGAGACTTTCACGCTCCAGCAGCCTTTAGTCTCACTGGTGGAGACTTGAGGTCAGGTAGTTTGCGGACTCCAGTGATTTTTCAATTTTGTTAGTGTAGCGCTTTAGAACCCCTGTGAGCGCGCCACCACTTTGAGCGAAATCTTAAACCCGCCTATTACGTCGCTGCGAGACCTTATCCCGCCGCGCAGCCAAACCATGAGAAATACAGTTAAGGGCAAGCTGAAAATATAAGAAATATGGCTAAATACAGATCCATATTGACCGTCCTTAGGTAAAACACAAATTGTCTACAGACATTTCCTTGTAGAGGGTTACCCCTGTGTGTTTAGATCTTAGGACTGTATCGGTTATGAGGCCACTCGTTTCCGTTAGTACGGATTTCTACTCTAGTCCGAAAAACAAAGAGTAGGACTGCTCAACTTTGTTAGCGGTCAAAATCAATAGGCACTCAAAATATGCAAAATATATAAAAACTGCTTCGCAAACAGTCTGCGCGCGAAAACTTAGTTACGGTTTTAATTAGGAAAAATAATATGGATGAATATTTTATAGATACGCCGATGCACTCGGCGTTTTGCGCTTAT
>Ga0209307_1002321_pt1 | contig 11413 bp, 10 predicted proteins | sample COGITO_mtgs_1105_FD_185519 | JGI IMG/M metagenome (GOLD analysis project Ga0209307, IMG submission 185519) | Pelagic marine microbial communities from North Sea - COGITO_mtgs_110530 (SPAdes) (version 2) | ecosystem: Environmental > Aquatic > Marine > Epipelagic ...
CCATTGTAATCTAAATATTCAACTTCACATTCATTTGGTCTTTCTATTTCAGCAAACTGATCAGGAACTGACAAACAACCCTCTTCATATTTTGACGTTATATCATTTTTATTTTTGATTACTGGATTAACAAAATATCTTGGCTCCTTTTTGTCTTCATCTCTACTTATATCCATTACTATAATTCTTTTTGGTACCCCTATTTGAATTGCTGCAAGACCTATTCCCGGTGCTGCATACATAGTATCCAACATATCATCCATAAGTCTTCTTTCTTCATCACCAACATTTTCAACTGGTTTAGAAATCTGCCTTAATAGTTTATTTGGTTCTGTTAAAATTGGTTTAACTGACATTATGGTTGATTATTTTAGTATAAATTTTAAACTTTTAAAGGAAGAACTTTAAAGAGTATTTTATTTCTTAGTGGATCCGCATTTAGCTGATTAAGTGTGCTTATAATAAAGTATAACGTATCTTCATCAATAGCATTTAAGCTGTCCTGCCCTATAACCTCAACAATTCTAAGCAATGCAGCAGCCATATCACCACTGTTAACAAATATTTGAATATCAGAAGGTATTTCTGAATCGTTTATTTGGTATAAATCATCATACTTCTCTAAAATCTTGACACCATCGGACTTAAAGGTCTCAACTAAAATTACATCTTTTTTAGAAAAAAAATATTTTTTATCTTTTTTTATCTTTTTTAAGAAATCATTTATATCTTTTGTGGGATCATTTTTAGATTTTTCTAATTTTAAATAATTTATTAATTTTGATTGATGTAAAATTTTATTATTTATTTTAATATTTGCTTGTTCTGTCTCTTCATTACCTAAATTATTTTGATAAAATGTTGTAAAATTTGAAGGCACCTTGTTCTCTTCTATATTTTTTAAAAAATTTTTTAATTCTATATTAAATGCATTTTCAATACCGTCATTCTTGAAAGAATTTTTGAGGGCGTTCATTAACTGTAACTTATTCTCAATTTCAGTAGTAATTAAAATTCCTTGATAAATTAGCGCTCTTGTCTCTATTCTTGAGAGTACTTTTGTTGACTCTTTAATATTTAATAATTGATTAATATTAAATTGAAATCTCTTATAAAGTTCAAATAATTCTTTTTCTGCATAATTTCCTTCATGTGTTGCTTTTTCAATACTCGTAATTTTCTCTATATCTGTAAGCTCAATATCACTGATATCATCTAATAGATTTGAAGTTGATAGATATTTCCATATTTGCCTGGATGTAGTATTTTTTGGTTCAAATTTAAATTCTGGGTTCGTTCTGTGAGATAAATGGAAATCTAAAATTGTTTTTTCTGAAACTTCTGTTGCTGGTTCTGTATTATACCCCATTAAATAATCAATTTTTTTATTAAAAAACTTATCTGCAATGCCTAATTCTAATTGAAGATCGATAAGCAATTGAGCTTCATCTCTTTTATTATTATTAATTAAGCAATAAATGTTGAATTTAGATAAATATAAATCTTGTATCGGTTCATTAATTTTAGAAAAAATTTCACAAGCTTTTTCAACATCTGATTGAGACAAATAATGATCTACTAAATGTTTGGTAAGTTTTGGATGCTCATTAATAATCTCATTATTTAATAAATATTTTTCAATCAAGTCAAAGTTTGAGCGCTTAATAAGCCACTTTGATTTAATTTCTAAAAACTGTTCTTTTGAAATATTCATTTCTGGATAATGTGCATTTGTTAATAATAAAACATCCAAAATCTCTGCAGCATCTCTTGAAAGTTCCAATTTATCTATTCTTTTAAAGATATTTAAAATTTGATCTCCGTTAGAATTGGACCACATATTAATATCCAACCCATTTTCTGCAGGGTCATAAATTCCGATTAATTTTTTTTCTTTTGAAATTAAAGTTTGCGTTTCTTCTATGCTTAATTCCCCTTCTTTTTGGGATTGCATATCATAAATACTATTCTGGGGAATATTTTTTTCTAATTCATCTTCTGTTAAGATTAAGTTTTCTTTAGGTTTTTTTTCTCCCACTTCCCAGATATCCACTGGTTCTTGTGAGTTGGTTGCAAAACCAAAAAATAAAGAAAATAATATAACTAAAAAATAGTTCTTACTTAACAATTTTAAGTTTTTCATTAGGGATGATTTTTTCAATGTCTTTATTTGGAGATGGAAATTCAATTTTACCAAGTAGTACTATGGCTCCAATAAAAATAATTAACACAAATACTATTTTGATTAATAAACTTTTACCACTCCGATTGCTTGTGTTTTTTGAAAATTGCATATATTCTTTAGTAATTTCAAATTAAGACATATTTGTGTTTTTTCAATAAAGAAAGCTTATGAATTCAAATAAAAACCTCGTTTTTTTAGGTATGATGGGGTCAGGCAAATCTTCTATTGGGGCTATGGTTTCCAAAAAATTGAATATTCCATTCATTGATATAGACAATTTAATTGAAGAACATGCTGGTATGACCATCTCAGAAATATTTAAAGTAAATGGCGAGGCATACTTTAGAAATTTAGAAGAAAAAATAACTATTAAGTCTTTAAAACATAAAAAAGTTGTTGTTTCTTTAGGTGGGGGCAGTTTTATTAATGACAAGATAAGAAAAGATATTTTAAAAAATCATTTTTCTTTTTGGCTCGATTGGGATGATTTAATTTTAATTAAAAGAATTAAAGGTAGTAAAAAAAGACCCTTAGCCTCAAATTCAACTGATCTTGAAATTAAAGCCATTATTAATAAAAGAAAGAAAGTATATTCAAAAGCTAATTTTAAAATAAACTGTAATAAATTAACAAAAAGTGAAATAGTTAAAACTATAATAAAAACATATGAGCTTAATTAAATTAAAAGTTAACACCAACAGTCAACAATATTCAATTATTATTGGAAATAATATTTTAAAAAAAGTAAATAAATTTTTGAAAGAAAATTCTATTGATTTTAATCAATGTCTTCTAGTAATTGACAAAAATATTCCAAAAAATTTAGTAAAAGATACTTTAAAATCTTTACCAAAAGGATCTGTTTCAATTCATTATTTTAATGCGAGTGAAAAAAATAAAAATCTAAAAAGTGTCAATGAAATCACATCAATTCTTTTAAAAAAAAGTTTTAATAGAAATGATTGTTTAATTTCTATTGGTGGTGGTATTACTGGTGATGTATCAGGCTTTGCAGCAAGCACTTTTAAGCGAGGCTTAAAGTTTGTAAATATACCAACTACACTACTTTCACAGGTCGACTCATCAATCGGAGGCAAAACAGGTGTAAACACCAAATATGGTAAAAACTTAATTGGCTCATTTTATCAACCTAGTCTAGTTATATCAGATACTAACTTTTTAAACTCTTTACCAAAAAGAGAAGTTGTATGTGGCTATGGTGAAATTTTAAAACACTCACTTATTAATGGAAAAAAATTTTTTTATTTTTTAAATAAAAATGGAAAAAAAATTATCCAATTAAAAAGTCCCTTTATACAAACAGCTATTCATCAAAGCTGCTTGATTAAAAAAAAAGTAGTTGAGGCTGACGAAAAAGAATTAGGTATAAGAAAAATACTAAATTTTGGACATACCTTTGCTCATGCCTTTGAAGCAACACTGCGTTATTCAGCAAAGTTAAATCATGGTGAAGCAGTTATCCTCGGTGTTAAAACTGCTGCTAGATTTAGTTTATTAAATAAAATTTTAAATAAAAAAGAATTTGAATTAATTGATGGTCACTTAAATGACCTAAATCTTCCAAGAGATATTAATAAATTCTTTTCAATAAAAAATTTAAATACAATTTTATCTTTTATGAAAAAAGATAAAAAAAATAATACAAAGAAAATTAGTCTGGTTTTGCTTAAAAGAATAGGTTCTCCAGTTTACAAATTACAGTTTAATGAAAAAACTATTAATCTCTTTTTAAAAAAAGAATTAACTAAGTAGTATTTGAATAGAATGTATATGCTCTTTCAACTCAACATCTAAAACACTATAGACTTTCTTGGTTGATTCAATTTTATTTAATTTTTTAAGTTCTTCAGATTTAATAATTAATTTTAGATGGAACATTCCTTCTTGATTTCCTTTATGATTTTTATGTAAAAAACTTTTATCTTCGATTTTAAGATCCTGTATAACAATTTTTGCTTCAAGTTTATTTTTAACAATTTTAATTAATTCGTTTATATTCATAAATAATAATTTATTACTATACAGCATGAAAAATATTTGTGATTGGAATAATTGCTTTGATACTGGTGAATATAAGGCACCAATTGAGAAAGATAATAGCAAACGCTACAGATTGCTTTGCTTAGCTCATGTTAAAGAATTCAATAAAAATTGGAATTATTTTAAAGGAATGGATGATGAACAAGTATTTGATTTTTTAAAGTCTGACATGACCTGGCATAAACCCACTCAGAGCTTTAGCTCTTCAGATAATTTTTTTAAAGTTCTATGGAACAACACTTTAAAAGATGAGTTTGATAAAACCAAACTTAGAGGTGAATATAACCATATGAATCAATTCAAATTTGATGCTAATGATATTAAAGCTTTTAGTATTCTGGGTGTTTCAGTTGGCCAAAAATGGGAACAAATACAAGATCAGTTCAAAACTCTTGTCAAAAAATTTCACCCTGATATTAATTTGGGAAATAAAGAATACGAAGAAAAACTTAAATTAATTACTTTGGCTTATACTCAGCTAAAAAATACTTATAAGGAAAAAATTGACACCTAATTTAAACATACAACCAGACATTAAAATGTCTTTAAAGCAAAGTTTTGGAATTGACTCAGATATGGAAGTTGACGCTTTCTCTAAAAGAAGTGAATACGTTCCCGAAATAGATAAAAATTATAAGTTTGATAGAGATACTACCCTTGCTATCATATCAGGTTTTGCTTTTAATAAACGTGTCTTGGTTCAAGGCTATCATGGTACAGGAAAGTCTACTCACATTGAACAAATCGCAGCTAGATTAAACTGGCCTTGTATTAGAGTAAATTTAGACAGTCATGTAAGTAGAATTGATCTTATTGGAAAAGATGCAATTGTTGTAAAAGATGGAAAACAAATTACTGAGTTTAAAGAAGGTATTTTACCTTGGTCCATTCAAAACCCTGTTGCACTTGTTTTTGATGAGTATGATGCAGGAAGACCAGACGTGATGTTTGTTATTCAAAGAGTATTAGAAGCTGAAGGTAATTTTACTCTTTTAGATAAAAATAAAGTTATAAAACAAAATAAATTTTTTAGATTATTTGCGACTTCAAATACAGTTGGTCTAGGGGATACAACAGGATTGTACCATGGTACTCAACAAATTAACCAAGGGCAGATGGATAGATGGAATATTGTAACATCTTTAAACTATCTTAGTCTTGATAGAGAAATGGAAATCGTTCTTGCTAAAAATAAAAATTTAAACAATCCAAAAGGTAAAGAAAAAGTCTCTAACATGATTAAAGTTGCATCTTTAACTAGAAAGGGCTTTATAGCTGGAGATATATCAACTGTAATGAGTCCAAGGACGGTACTTCATTGGGCTGAAAATGCTGAAATTTTCAAAGACACAGGTTATGCTTTTAGGGTCACTTTTTTGAATAAGTGTGACGATATAGAAAAAAATACAATAGCTGAATATTATCAGAGATGTTTTGGAGAAGAATTACCAGAGTCGATGGTTAATATTCAGATCTAAATGAGCTCAAAAGAAAACAATTTTAAAGAGCAATTTAAACAAGCATTAATTTCTACAGCTAAAGTAATTTCTGAAGATTATAAATTAGATGTTAAAAAATTAGATAAAGATTTAAGTAATAAAAAAACTGATTTTTTTGATATAACCAATTTATCAAATAAAAACGATTTTGTTAAACTAAGAGCAGAAACTGACTCTGGTGCCTTAAAGAAAAAATTTTCAAATAAAGAAATATTTAATAAAAACCTACCTAATAATCCTTCTTGTAAATCTTTATATAATATTGCTGAAAAAATCAGGTATGAACTTCTTGGGGGCAAAATGCTTAAAGGAGTTGGAAAAAATTTAAGTGAAAATTATAACCAAAAAATACTTTCTAATCGTAAAGAACAATTAAAAAATAAAGAAGATGTTCCTGTGAATGAAGCTTTTGAATTATATATGTTAAACAAATTCTTTAAATTAGAACTCAATGATGTGTCTACAAAAATGTTAGATTTTTGGAAGAAAGAATTTGACGAATCTATTGATAAGCATTTTGATTTTTTAAGTAAAAATTTGGAAGATCAAAATAATTATAGTTTAAAATTTTCAGAAATTTTAGAGAATATGGATGTCTTTGCTTCAAATAATGAAGAAAATAATGAAGAAAACGATGAACAAGAAAATGAGCAAGATAATAAATCAGAGAACGATAATGACGGCCAGTCTGATGACAAAGAGGAAGAAAATAATCAAGATGATAGCCAGACTAGTTTAGATGCTGGCTTTGATCTAAGCGACCAGCAGATGGAAGAGCAATTAGAAGACTCAGATTCTTTAAAAGAGAGTGCAGAAAGTGTTTTACAAAAAACAAATATTGATAATATTGATCAAGATTACAAAGTATTCACCACAGAATTTGATGAAATTGCAAAAGCTGAAATATTAGAAGATATAAAAGAAACACAAAAATTAAGAAAAAATTTAGACCAACAACTTGTCGGGTTTCAAGATTTAATTACTAAGCTTGCTAACAAACTACAAAGGCAGCTCCTTGCAAAACAAAATAGAGCATGGGAGTTTGACTTAGAAGAAGGTTTATTAGATAGCTCAAAATTAACTAGAATAATTATGGATCCTTATAATTCTTTATCTTTTATGAAAGAAAAAGATCTTGATTTTAAGGACACAATCGTAACCTTGTTAATAGACAATTCTGGTTCCATGAGAGGTCGGCCAATAACAATTGCTGCACTTTGTGCAGATATATTATCTAGAACCTTAGAAAGATGCTCAGTAAAAGTAGAGGTTTTAGGCTTTACTACAAAAAATTGGAAAGGTGGTAAAAGCAGAGAAGCTTGGACTAAAAATGATAAGCCAAAAAATCCTGGAAGATTAAATGATTTAAGACATATAATTTATAAAGGTGCAGACACACAGTGGAGGCAGGCAAAAAATAATATAGGCTTAATGCTTAAAGAAGGATTATTAAAAGAAAATATTGATGGGGAAGCTATTTCGTGGGCCTATAATAGAATTAAAAAAAGAAAAGAAGAAAGGAAAATACTGATGGTTATTTCAGATGGTGCCCCAGTTGACGACTCAACTTTATCAGTTAATTCAGGAGATTTTTTAGAAAAACATTTAAAAAAAATGGTTAAATTTATAGAAACTAAGAGTGACGTTGAAATTTTAGCTATCGGTATTGGGCATGATGTTTCTAGATATTACAATAAAGCTATTAAAATAACAGATGTGCATGAACTTGGAGATGTTATGGTTTCACAATTGAGTGGCTTATTTGAAAATAAAAAAAAACTACATTAAAGTTTTAAAAGATCTTCATTTTTCCATTTAATACTTACTTCAGCCCCACTTCTTGTTTGGGAATTTCTGCATAAAATATTTGCATAATTTTTTTCAAGTAAAGTTTTGCCTATAAAAATTCCAAGACCTAATCCAGATTTAGATTTTATTGAAGACTTAAAAGATTTAATATAAGGCTCTCCAATTTTACTCAAAACATCTTTTGGGTATCCCTCTCCATCATCTTCAATCATAACTTCTGTGAAATCACTATCACTTTTTATATTAATAAAAATCTTATTTTCAGAAAACTTATTTGCATTACCGATAAAATTTCTTAGTCCATAAACAATTTCTATTGATTTAGTTATATTTAGTGGATTTGAATTTTGATCATAATTTACAATAAAATCTTTTTTACTTGCTTCTTGGAATGACTTGACTATTTCACTTACGTATTCTGCCATTGTTAAATCACGATCAATAAAATTATCTTCGATTATTGGGTTTAATGTTAATTTTTTTAAAATTTCACTACATCTCTCTAATTGACTGGATAATAACTCAATATCTTTTTTAACATCTTCATTATCTTTAAATCGCTCCAATAAATCAGTGGAGATAATCTTCATTGTTGAAAACGGTGTACCTAATGAATGTGCAGCGGCAGCAGCCTGTCCTCCTAATGATAATAGCTCATGTTCTTTTGACATGATTTCTTCCATTTTATTTAGTGCCTCTTTCCTTATTCTAGATTCTGATCCAAAGGTTAAGGCAAAATAATTTAAAAAAATTAAAGCAATAATTAATGCGATTGGAATTGAATAGTAATAATAGCTGTCTACGTGAAAATGTTCTTTAATTGGATAGGGCAAAGGTTGATTAAAAAAAGTAAGAAAAATAATCACTAAAACTGTGAGGCTGACTAACAATAAATTACTCCTAAAACCTAAATTAGATGAGGAAAATATAGCTGGGATAATCAAAAAAATTGAAAAAGGATTTATAATTCCACCTGTTAAATAAATCAAACAACTCAGTTGTAAAATATCAATAGATAAAAAAAGAAATGCTGTTTTATCTGACAGTTGTGTGTTTTTGTTAATATAGATTAAATAAAGATTGCTTAGCGCTCCAATCAAAATTATTGAATTTTCTAGAATTAGATTAAATCTAAAATCAAAAACAAAATAAATAACATTAACTGTTATAAGTTGGCCAATAATAGCAATCCATCTTAGATTGATGTAGGTCGATTTTTTTAATGAAAAATATTTAGAAGTTTCGAAAAACTTCATTATTAGATATCTAGATTTTGAACATTAATTGCATTTGAAACAATAAAATCTTTTCTCAATGCAACATCATTACCCATTAATGTGTGTATTAAATCTTGATCTTTTTTTATATCTTTTGAGTATTGTACTTGTAATAAATTTCTTGTTTCAGGGTCTAACGTAGTATTCCATAGCTCTTCTGGGTTCATCTCTCCTAATCCCTTAAACCTTTGAATGCTCATTCTAGATTTTTCATCTTCATAAGCTTTAGTGAATTCTTTTGTTCCTTTTTTAATTTTTTGTAATTCTTTGTTATTCTTTAAAATATAATCTTCTAACTCTTTTTCGTCTTTTATATAAATGCCTTTTGTTCCCTTATTGATCTTGAATAAAGGTGGCTGTGCAAGATAAACATGTCCATTTTCAATTAGTTTATTAAATGGCTTGTTGTTAAAGAATGTTAGTAATAATGCTCGTATATGAGAACCATCAACATCAGCATCAGTCATGATAATAATTTTTCCATATCTTAAATCTTTCAAATCAATATCTTCAACTTTTGGATCAAGGCCAAGTGCGTTAATTAAAGTCACAACCTCATTAGATGACATCATTTTTGATAAAGATTTTGTTCTATGTTCGCTACCATCTCTATTGCTATTTTTTTTAAGAACAATCTCTTCCACATAGGTATTAAGAATTTTACCTCTAAGGGGTAAAACAGCTTGATTTGACCTATTTCTTCCTTGTTTAGCAGAACCACCCGCAGAATCTCCCTCAACAATAAACAATTCTGTTCCTTCTTGTTTGCCTATTTGACAATCTGCTAATTTTCCAGGTAATCCACTTAATTCTAAAGCACCTTTACGTCTAACATTTTCTCTAGCTTTTCTAGCAACGTCTCTTGCTAGAGCTGCCTGCATTACTTTAGCTAAAATAATCTTAGATAAAGTTGGGTTTTGATCAAACCATATTGAAAGTTTTTCACTAACAATACTTTCTACAATCATTCTAACTTCTGATGAAACAAGCTTATCTTTTGTTTGAGAAGAAAATTTAGGATCAGGTATTTTTGCTGAAATTACACATGTAAGACCTTCTTTAATATCATCTCCTGAAATAGTTAATTTATTTTTTTTTAATAAATTATGCTCTGTAGCATATTTATTGATAACTCTAGTAAGAGCGCTCCTAAATCCTAATAAATGAGTACCACCATCTTTTTGATAAATGTTATTTGTATAAGGATAGATGTCTTCTCCATAACTTGCATTCCACTTTAAAGAACATTCAATTTCAATATTGTCTTTTTTTCCTTCAATATAAATAGGCTTCTTAAATAAATCATTACCGGTTTTATTTACAAGTTTTTCTCTTTTTTCGTCTAAAAAATCAACAAATTCTAAAACTCCTCCATCAAACTTAAATACAATTATTTTTTCTTTTTTTTGATTTAAATCGTTAACAGTTATTTTTATTCCCTTATTCAAGAATGCAAGTTCACGCATTCTTTTAATAATTATACTTGGAGTAAATTTAATTGAAGAAAATATTTCTTTTGATGGTAAAAAAGTTATTTGTGTTCCAGTTTCTTTTGATTTTCCTATAACTTTTAGAGGTGCTTTTGAGGCTCCATCTTTAAATTCTATAAAATATCTATTTCCATCTCTATCGATTTCTAATTTTAATTTTTCTGATAATGCATTTACAACTGAAACTCCAACACCATGTAAACCACCCGATACTTTGTATGAATCATGATCAAATTTTCCTCCAGCATGAAGCTGAGTCATAATAACTTCTGCGGCAGACATTTTTTCACCCTTATGCATATCAACAGGTATTCCTCTACCATCATCTCTAACTGTAATTGTTCCGTCAGAGTTTATTTTAACATCTATATTTTTACAGTGTCCTGCTAAAGCTTCATCTATTGAGTTATCAACAACCTCATAAACCATATGATGCAAACCTGTTCCATCATCGGTATCACCAATATACATTCCAGGTCTTTTTCTAACAGCTTCAAGACCTTTTAAAACTTTGATGGAGTCTGCTTGATATGTTGAGTTGTTTTTCATTTTTTTTGTATTGGAAATATAAAATAATTATAGCATTTTTATAAAAAAAAGAGGGAAATTTATTATATTAATACACACAATATTGCTTAATAAACCTTGATTTTAAATGTCTTTTCTATTCTGGCGGAGAGACAGGGATTCGAACCCTGGGTACCTTTAACAGTACACACACTTTCCAAGCGTGCGCTTTAAACCGCTCAGCCATCTCTCCAGTTACTGGTCTTTATTAATTTTAAGCACTCCTATAAATGCTTCTTGTGGTATTTCAACTTTTCCAAACTGTTTTCCTCTAGCTTTTCCTTTTTTCTGCTTATCTAGTAGTTTTCTTTTTCTATCTCTAGCTCCACCACCATGAATTTTTGTTAAAACATCTTTTTTAAAACCCTTAATAGTTTCTCTTGCTATAATTTTTCCTCCAATTGCTGCCTGCACTGGAATCATAAAATTATGACGTGGGATTAAATCTTTTAATTTTTCACATACCTCTCTTCCAACAGTTTGTGCAAAATCTTTATGAACCATCATTGATAAAGCATCAACTGG
>Ga0209307_1002324_pt1 | contig 11396 bp, 13 predicted proteins | sample COGITO_mtgs_1105_FD_185519 | JGI IMG/M metagenome (GOLD analysis project Ga0209307, IMG submission 185519) | Pelagic marine microbial communities from North Sea - COGITO_mtgs_110530 (SPAdes) (version 2) | ecosystem: Environmental > Aquatic > Marine > Epipelagic ...
CTAACGGTGCTCAGGGCGCTAAGAAAGCACTAGCTCAACAGCTTGAGTTTCTCCTCCAATTCGATGAGATCATCCTGCTGTTTGACAACGATGAGGCCGGGGACGCTGCTACCGCTGAGTGTGTGTCTCTATTCCCTGCTGATCGCGTCTTCATTGGTGCGCTGGAGGGATACAAAGACGCATCTGAGGCATTAGTTGCAAAGGACACACAGGCCATTAACAAGGCGGTATGGAATAAGAAACCATACTCACCAGAATCAATTATTGATGGAAGAGATCTCTTTGACCTCGTTAGCACTCCGCTACATGGTCGGGATGCTGATTATCCCTACAGTGGTCTTAATGACGTTACTGGAGGTTTACGGCTCGGAGAATTGGTCACCATCACGGCTGGCTCCGGTACAGGTAAGTCAACACTATGTGGTGAGATAGCTGTAAGCCTGATCAAGCAAAAACAAACAGTAGGTTACATTGCCCTGGAGGAGAGTATTAAACGTACTGGCCTCAGGCTGATGACTGTTGCTGCTAACAAACCACTTCATCTAAACAATGAAATTGACAAAGACCTCTTCAAGTCATCCTTCGACGATACCCTCGGGAGTTCTCACGTTTACCTTAGGGATGGGTTTGGGAGTGTTGATCCAGATTCTCTTCTTAACGACGTAAGGTTCCTGGTTAAGCAGCACGATGTTAAATGGATCATCCTTGATCACCTCTCAATCCTGATCTCAGGCAATGAGAGCAATGATGAACGAAAGGTCATTGACGTTGTGATGACTAAGCTCAGATCCTTCGTTGAAGAGACAGGCATTGGCCTTCTCCTCATCTCCCACCTTCGCCGTAACCAAGGCGATCAAGGGCATGAGGACGGAGCTAAGGTAAGCCTTGGTCAGCTTCGCGGCTCTCACTCCATCGTCCAACTGAGTGACATGGTGGTAGCTCTTGAGCGGAACATCTCCAATGGGGACAACGCTTCAGAGCTCAAGGTACTTAAGAACCGTTTCAACGGTCAGTCAGGTACAGCCGGTCACCTTAAGTATGTGAAAGACACAGGTCGTCTGATTGATGATCTGGACTTCACTCCAACTACATCCACAGATCCATCCAAAGACCAACCCATTTCCTATGAAGACTTCTAATAAGGCCGTGCTCTTCACCAAAGAGAACTGTGCCCCCTGCCTAAACACCAAGGCATACATCACAACTCATGTGGATTCTGAGCTTGCTTATGATCACCTTGTAGTGATGAAGAAGGAGAACCATTCAGCATTAGTTGCTGCTTATGAGCTGAGCCTATTCCCAACCTTATTGGTGGTGGATAAGCAGGGCGAGGAGATCCATCGCATCGTTGGTGGTAACAAGATCCAAGCTCAACTTGAATACATCCTTGAAGGTATCCGCGAGGCTAACTCTTGAAAGAACCAGTCATCATTCATCTGAAGAAGACATCTGAAGCTGATCTCAAAGAGAAAGCTAAGGAACTCCCCTCTGACATCCACCTAGTCCGCTATCGAAAGCCGACCTGGAAGAAGAAAGAGACAGTAGCAGGTATCCGTGCCTACAAGAAGGTCGACATCTTTGACCACCTGCATGATCAAGGTTATGAGGTGCTTGAGATCACATCAGGCTTCGGATCAGTCAAACCAAACCTATTCGGAGCTGAAGAATGAGATTAGTCTTTGACATTGAAACCGATGGGCTTCTCCGAGGTCTGTCTAAGATCCACTGCATTGTGGCCCAGGACCTCGACACAGACGAGGTTCACCGCTTCGGCCCCGATAGGGTCAAGGAAGGCTTAAATCTCCTTCAAGGCGCTTCTGAGCTCATTGGGCACAACGTCATTGGATACGACCGCGAGGCCATCCTTGAGGTCTACCCCAAGTGGACAACGGAAGCAGATTGGACAGACACTCTGATCCTTTCACGTCTACTGTTCACGGATATCCTTGACAGGGACTTCCGTTCACGTCCAGCTAACATGCCTGCCCAACTCTACGGGCGGCACAGCCTTGAGAGCTGGGGTCATCGCCTCTGCTGTCATAAGTCAGAGTTTGGTAAGTCACTCAATGGGGACTGGTCAACCTATTCACCTGAGATGCTCGACTACTGTCAGACCGATGTTGAGGTATCAGTAAAGCTGTACCGCATGTTTGAGCCACGGCTTGAACAGTATGCAGCATCAATCAAGACTGAGCACCAGATCGCCCTGCTGATGGCATGGCAAGAGAGAGAAGGCTTCCCCTTCCACGTCAAGAAGGCTCAAGAGCTGGAAGGACGTCTACGGGAGGAGCTCACAACATTGGCTGATGAGATGCGTGAGACCTTCCTCTTTGTTGATGGAGGAATCTTCACGCCCAAGGCCAACAACAAGACACGTGGCTACGTCAAGGATGCTCCTATGTGTCGACTGAAGGACTTCAACCCCACCAGTCGTCAACACATTGCTTGGGCCTTCCGGACCTTTAGAGGTTGGTGGCCTGAAGAGTTCTCTGCTAATGGCAACCCGAAGATCGATGAGACAATCCTCACCGCTTTGAGGTTACCTGAGGCTAAGAAGTTCGCCCGCATCCTTGAACTACAGAAACACCTAGGCCAACTATCTGAAGGTAAGAATGCTTGGCTTAAGAAGGAGATCAAGGGACGTATCCATCACTCCTGTGTGTTGAATACAAACACGGGTCGACAGGCCCACATGAACCCCAACCTTGCACAGATTCCTTCTGCCCATGAATACAGAGAGCTCTTCTACCCTGGTGAATCTCGTACCCAAGTCGGCTGCGACGCAAGTGGCCTGGAGTTACGGTGCCTCGGTGCTTACCTTAGTCCTTTTGATGGGGGTGCGTTCGCTAAAGAGGTTGTTGAAGGTGATATTCACACGGCGCTAGCTGAGATCTACGGAACCACCCGCAGGGCTGGGAAGGGTGTCACCTACTGCCTTATTTATGGTGGAGGTGATACTAAGCTCGGCCTTACTGCTGGTGCTAGTGCCGAGAGGGGGCCATGGGGGGAACAGAAGATCGCTGCCCGCAAAGGTAGGGAGATCCGTAAGAAGATTATGCAAGGACTGGATGGCTTTAAGGCTCTCAGTGATGCCATCAACGAACGTGCTAAGTCTGGCGTCCTCAAGGGCCTAGACGGTAGACCGATCAGGTTACAAGGCAAGGCTCATGCAGCACTCAACTACCTTCTTCAATCGGCGGGTGCTGTGATCTGCAAGCTCTGGGTCATCCGTGCGAACGAGTTACTTCAAGAAGCTGGTATTGATTACTGGCCATTAGCGTTCGTGCATGATGAAATCCAGCTATCCGTCGCCCCTGATCAAGTCGAACAGGCAACATCCCTAATCACCACCGCAATGAAAGATGTCGAACATCAACTCAAGTTCAGATGTCAGCTTGACAGCGAGGCTCAACAGGGTTCCTCGTGGTCAGACTGTCATTAAGATTGGCCCATCCCGTCTGGGAGACATGGCTGAGTATTGGGTTTGTCTTCTTGCTGCCTGGAAGGGTGCAGAAGTCTTCAAAAACCAGAATTCTACTGGACACATCGACCTAATACTCGTTCTCGCGGACGGGACTATGTATCCAATAGACGTTAAACTCGCTAGACCTAATTGTCAGGGCAGTTGGAGTGGAGACACCAGCACTGTTAAGTCTCCCATCATACCTGTCCTAGTTATACCTAAAGGAGCTGACATTGCAGACTGGAAAGTCCAGTGGATACGCAACCGTCACCCTAAACACCTAGCTAACTTCTGGGACCGCTCACTCGCACCATTCACCCACCAATGACTAAACTTTTAATCGATGCAGACTTCTTTCTCTACCGTGCTGTACAAAGCTCGGAGCTAGAGCTTGAGTTCAACCCTGAGTGTACTGTTATCACTGGTGACTTTAGACATGCTCAAGGTATGTTCAAGAGAAACCTGAAAGATCTAACCACTAGGTTTGGTACCCAGGACATCTTACTTTGTTTTACTGATCAAGTTAACTTCCGCAAGACTGTGGATCCTAGCTACAAAGGCAACCGCATTAAACGTAAGCCTGCTGGCTACTCAAAAGCAAAGAAGTGGGCAATGAATACTTACCCCTCCATCGTGATGCCCACCCTTGAGGCTGATGATGTACTTGGCATCTTGGCAACAAGTGGTGACTTGACTGACTTTGTTCTAGTGTCCCCTGATAAGGACATGGAACAGATTCCCTGTCGTCTCTACAACCTTAAAGATGAGTTCACTCAGACCCCTGAACTTGCCGAGAGAAAGCTGTACGAACAAGCTCTTACCGGCGATAGTACTGATGGTTATAAAGGTTGTCCAGGTGTTGGTCCTAAGCGGGCTGGCATACTTCTTGATAAGTGCAAAGGCGATTACTGGAACACAGTGGTCGAAGCTTTTGAAGACGCTGGCCAGAGCGAGAAAGAAGCTCTTACAAGCATCAGGCTAGCTAAGATCCTTCATCATTCTGATTGGGATGCTGAAGCTAAGCAGCCTATTCTCTACACACCATGAACGAAATGCTACCTAATGAGTAAGTACTCACCCGCCCACTACCAACAAGGTTCCATTCAGGTTTGGGACTTCATTGTTGACCAGCAACTAGGATACCTAGAGGGGAACATCATCAAGTACATCTGCCGAGCAGGTGCGAAAGATGGCGAATCTCGTCTGGATGATCTCCTCAAAGTTAAGGCCTACATCACCAAAGCAATCTCCACCGAAATAGAAATCAATGCTACCTCAAGCACCGGATCTGATGCACCAAGCAGTGCAGTTCAGGAAGATAATGAGCCAGCCAACAGGTACGTTCACCCTTGGTATAGTTCAGAAACAGTTAACACTGATAACTGAAGAGTACAAGGAATTAGTGGAGGCTCTTGAAGATGCCACTACGCACATCCAGAACCCACGGGCTCGGACTGAGGCTCTAAAAGAGCTAGCTGATCTAGTCTATGTATCCTTCCAACTAGCTGCTGCTTGCGGCTGGGAGCTTGATGAAGCCCTGGACAGGGTCCATCAATCCAACCTGTCTAAACTCGTTGATGACAAGCCCATCAAACGTGAGGACGGTAAGGTTCTTAAGGGACCTAACTATCAACCACCACACCTTGATGATTTAGTATGACACACCCACTGACTGACGAAAAGGTCTCTGACCTTATACAGCCTATTTGTGAATGGGCATATGAAGCTTCAAGGTCAGGGTATGACGAGACTAAGGCCGGATATACTGAGTTCGACATGGAGGCCGATCGGGCAGCGATCACTGATGAGATCGAAATTGCTACCAAAATTGTTCGAGATGCTTACGATTTAGGCCGTAATAAGCAACTAGAGCAGGTGATTGAATGGTTAGAAATTAATACTGGAGATTACGTGTGTGAAGAATATTACGGGACTTATTTTCTCACGGAAGATTTTCTTGATGACCTCAAGAAAGCGATGCGCCCAACAACTACACAGGAGATCAACTCATGATTAGGCTAATTCAATTTCTTTTCTCTGGATGCTTCCATCAATGGGAAGTCATTGATCAGAATATAAGCACTTATGATCATGGGTGGTGTAAGGGAACTGCTTTTCGGTACACTTCACGATGCAAAAAGTGTGGAGCTATGAAAACCTTCCTTGCAAAGTAATCGTAATGATCTACAAAAAACAACAACTACTGGAAATCAACCAATGACTAATTACATCGCACGAACAGGCCGGGTCCAATCCTGGCTTGACTCACCAGAATCAAGACTACCAGTATCATGTACAGTCTTCGTGGTTGAAGACGAAATGGAAGGACCTAATGGTATCGAAGCATCTTGGCGATTTGTGTCACACGCACTTCGGAATGCAGCCGGGGTCGCTGTTCACCTATCTAAGCTACGTCCCCGAGGAGAGGAAAATGGAAAAGGTCTTGTGGCTAGCGGCCCTGTATCGTTCGCCAGAATCTACAGCGTACTTAACGAGACTCTACGACGAGGTGGCACGTACAAGAACGGTGCCTGTGTCATCCATCTCGACCTCAATCACCCCGACGCAGAAGAGTTCGTCGACGCAACCCGACAAGAACTCCCCTGGGTCAAGAAATGTCTAGACGTTACCCCCGGATGGTGGGATGAAACCAGCGAGCTTCTTAGAGCTAAGATCCTACGAGGCATACAATCGGGAGACATCTGGCTCTCGAAGGTTAAGTATGATCAGAACAATCAAAGGATTTATTCAAATGTTTGCTTGGAGATCTACCTCCCCAGCAGAGGAACATGTCTGCTCGAACACGTTAACCTTGGTAACTGTGAGATTGACGGGCTTGTCCCCGCTTTCATTGAAGGTATGTCCGACTTGTGCCGCCTCCATCCAACGACAGGTGTCGGAGCAACTGGAGAGTACCTCCACCCTGAGGAAGATAAGCAGGTGGGTCTTGGAGTCCTTGGGCTTGCCAACCTTCTACGGCGTCAAGGTGTCAGCTACGCAGCCTTTGGTGAAGCACTAACCCTTCTTGATGATACCGATGTTGAATGGACGCCCGCGCTCTGCCTTGCTCGTGAGCTTCGCAGTGCTATCAATGGTGCTGCTAGCGTTGCCCGCGCTAGTGGCATGGCACGCGCTTTCACTATCGCCCCCACAGCCTCCTGCTCCTACAACTACACTGACCTTGACGGTTGTACAACCACACCCGAGATCGCTCCCCCCATCAGCCGTCAGGTTGACAGGGATAGTGGAACCTTTGGTGTTCAGCCCTACGACTATGGCGATGTAGAGATTGCTAGTGAGGTTGGTTGGGATGCTTATAAATCAGTAGCTGATGGTATTTGTCAGCTCTTTACTAATACTGGCCTCTTCCACGGCTACAGCTTTAACACATGGTCTGACGTCATTGCTTATGACGAGGAGTTTATCCAGGATTGGTTCGCCTCTCCCCAGACGAGCATGTATTATTCCCTCCAAGTTCAACCAGATACACAACGCAAAGACGATGTGACTTCTATGCTGGATGAGGACTACTCTGACATCTTCAACTTTGAAGAGGATCAATGTTTATCATGTGCAGAATGAATTTCAATGTCCAAGTACACACAGATTGTCCAGCGTAAAAGAAGCTGGACCCCAACACCAGTCACAGCGGGGGAGCTTAAAGCAGGATCGGAGGAAACACTCTACCGATGCTTAGCTCTCCGAACACTAGAACTCCCCGTCAAGGAGATGCTGGCTCAAGGTCTTGAGCGGAATCTACCTGATGATCCTGGAGTTATCCCTGCACTTCTATCCAACATGGCCGATGAAGATCGACATGATCAAGCTCTTGGCTTCATTGTTGATGCTCACGGTACTGATGACAGGGCGGAGCGGGAAGCTGAAAACATCCGCAAGGCCTGGCTCTCTTCTCCCGAACATCCAGTGCTTAAAACGGCGATCCTCGAACGTTCGGTGTTCTTCGTCCTTCTACCCTTCTTCCGATTTAACGGTGATGTAGGGATCAGAACCGTAGCCTCAGACATCTCTAGGGATGAACAGACCCACGTAGCCTTACACGCTATGGTTGCCCATGATCTCGGGGAAAAAACCACCCCTACCCTCAACAAGTTACGTAGAGCAACTGTTGCTTGGGCCATGGATCTTCTTGGATCATCCAATGATAAGTACCTGGATAAGGACTCTCTCATCAAAGCCTCAGATCAGCTCTACTACAGTGGGAAGACAGACACCTTCGCTGACACACGTCGAGCCAGGATGCCTTGCTTCTTTGAAACCTCAAACGTCAACCTTCCTCAATACGGATGACAAACTTAACACCTGAAGACGTCTTTGGTGGGGATACATTCCTCACCCGTCTTTGTGAAGAGTTGGATGCTATGTATCCACCTATCAACCCAACGCCAAAGGATGATGACCGCCTGATCATGTTCAGAGCTGGTCAACGTTCTGTTGTCGAATATATCCTTGCTAAAGAAGACAATGTGTAGCGCCCCATCGATGCCATCAATGCCAAAGCCTCAGCCGCTTCCGGCACCCACACCATTGCCTACTCCACAGCAGGCACCCCCTGCTCCAGTGATGGCTCCCGCACCTCCAATTCCGGTACAGGCACAAGCTCCGCTACCAAAGCAGGTAGACGCTCCTCAGGCTGCTCCACCTCCAGTGCTTGTCCAAGGACGGGACATGGAGCCAGCGGTAAAGCGTAAGAAGTCCAAGCGCACTCAGGTGCAGCAGGCCAGTAAAGGCACATCAGCTCTCACCATCCCACTGAACACGGGAGTAGAAGGTGGGGCAGCTGCTGGACTCAATATCCCAACAGCCCGATAAACTATGAAATGCTCTGCCATTGAAAGGTACTCAACCTTAACAGCGGACAGGGAGCAATTCCTAGATACCGCCAGACGTTGTGCAGTCCTTACCCTCCCCTACCTCCTTACTCTGGATGGTCTGGATCAGGGTGGTCCACTACACACCCCCTGGCAGTCTGTAGGAGTTAAGGGAGTGAATGTGCTCAGCTCTAAGATGATGCTGAGTCTATTCCCTATCAACGCAACCTTCTTCAAACTTCAGGTTGATGATGCTGAGTTGCAGAACGCCCCCGAGATCAATGCAGAGGTGAGGTCAGAGATTGACCTATCCCTCTCCAAGATGGAAAGGATCGTAATGCAACAGGTAGCAGAGACATCTGATCGTGTGCAGCTCCATGCTGCTATGAAGCACTTGATCGTCACAGGCAACAGCCTGATCTATCAAGGTAAGAAGTCCCTTAAACTATTCCCCCTAGATCGCTATTGCGTCGTCCGAGATGGTGATGCAAACGTTATTGAGATTGTCACTAAGGAGATCGTAGACCGCTCCCTTTTACCTTCAGAGTTCCAAGCAGCTGCCCCAGAAAGAGACTCCAACTCTCCAGGAGAAGACGGACCTAAATTCGGTGTAGCCCAGACAGGAAACAAAGGCCAAGCCGATGATGCTGTCGTTTATACTCACATGAAGTATGAAGATGGTCAGCATAAGTGGCAACAAGAATGTGATGGTAAGGTGATCCCTGGATCTAAGTCCTCATCACCAATCAAGTCCTCCCCATGGATGCCTCTCCGCTTCAACGTGGTTGATGGTGAGTCCTATGGACGTGGACGAGTGGAGGAGTTCCTCGGTGATCTCACCTCACTCGAAACTTTAATGGAGGCTATGGTTGAAGGCTCAGCAGCGGCTGCAAAGGTTATCTTTCTTGTATCCCCTTCTGCTACTACCAAGCCACAGTCCCTAGCTAAGGCATCTAATGGTGCTATTATCCAGGGACGTCCTGACGATGTTGGAGTTGTGCAGGTTGATAAGACCGCAGACTTCCGTACTGTTCAGGAGATGATCCAGACACTGACCCAGCGTCTGTCTGATGCCTTCTTAGTCCTGTCTATACGACAGTCTGAAAGGACCACTGCTGAGGAAGTACGTGCCACCCAACAGGAGCTCAATGAGCAGCTTGGTGGTATCTACAGCAACCTCACCAATGAGATGCTCCAGCCATACCTCAACCGTAAGCTCTCAACTCTCTCCAGAGCTAAGAAGCTTCCACCCCTTCCTAAGGGTTTGGTACTTCCTACAGTGGTTGCAGGTTTGAATGGTATTGGACGTGGTCAAGATCGTGCAGCTCTCATGGAGTTTGTGGGGACTATTGCTCAGGCAATGGGTCCAGATATCATGGCTCAGTATCTCAACCCAGACGAGTTCATCAAGAGACTCGCAGCTGCCTCAGGTATCGAAGCCCTAGGCCTTGTCAAAGATAAGAAACAGATGGCTCAGGAAGCACAGAAACAGCAACAGCAGGCCGCACAGGCCAGCCTTATGAGTCAAATGGGCCAGCTCGCCAAGAGCCCCATGGCCGAACAAATTACACAAGGAATGACTAATGCCACAGGAGAAACAGGAGCGGCCAGCCCGCCGCCGGGCGCGAACCCCCAAGGGCCATTATAAGGGAGACAACCCTGAAACCCCAGGCCTGAATGAGGCTTGGGAACCTACTGAGCTTATTGAGGCAGTCAAGGAGAAAGAGGTTAATTACAGTGTCCGCCAAAAGGTGGATGGTACCTCCAACCCCACTGCTGGTAAGTATGCCCGAAAAGGTAAGGTTCACCCCACCTTCGGTAACGTAACTACTACTTACAACTAAACTATGCCAACAACCACATTCGATCCTTCCGAGGGTCCATCCGCTGAGCAACAGGCAGCTGAGACTGCCGCACTAGAACAGGGTGAGAAGATCGCCAAGCTCCAAGAAGAAGACCGTGCTCGTAAGTATGCCGAGACTGAGGCAGCTAATGAGGAAGCTGGTCTGATCGCTGGTAAGTTCAAGTCCCAAGATGACCTTGTAAAGGCCTATGAGGAGCTCCAGCGTAAGTTGGGACAGGATACACCTGGAGAGGGTGAGGAGCCCTCTGAGGAGCAGCCAGAGGACACTGAGGAGGCTCCTGAAGAGGAGCCCGTAGAAGAGCCTGAGCTTACTGAGACTGTTGAGTACCTCACCCAGTTGGGTAGGGAGTTTGACGCCAACGGTGAGCTGCCTGAAGAGGCTGTCACGAAGCTCAGTGAGATGGATTCCAAGGAACTCATCCAGGCCTACCTAGCCTATAACACTAAAGCTAAAACTGCATCTCTACAGCAAGCTGAGGTGAATAACATTATGGATCTTGCAGGAGGTGCTGAGAAGTATGCTGACATGGTTCAATGGGCTGCCACAAACCTGCCCGAACAGGAAGTTGCTGACTTTAATGCAGTCACAGCGACAAACAACCCTGCTGCTATTCGGTTTGCTGTTCAAGCATTGTCAAATAAGTATAGAGGTGATGTTGGCTATGAAGCCCCTCTGGTGTCCGGTAAGGGCTCCAAGAGTCCAGAGAAAGGCTTCCGCTCACATGCTGAGCTGAGTCGTGCTATCGCCGATCCTAGATACAGCAGAGACCCTGCCTATCGTCAAGACGTCGAAGCCAAGCTAGCTAGAAGCAAGGATCTCCTGTAGATTCTGGGGAGTGCAATCCTCCCCTTAGCTATTTGCCCTTTGAGCCTCATGCGTGAGACAACTCTCTGGGTGCATGCGCCCCGACTATGGCCTAAATAGTCAAAACTTACATAGTTCTAGAACGACTGACCATAACAACACCCTTTTAACTTTTTAGATCAATGACTTTTTCAGCCTTTCAGGGCAACAACGTAGCCGATGGCTCACGCACACCCTCACAAGACTATAATACTCGCTACGCAACCGCTCTCACCCTGTTCAGTGGTGAAGTGTACAACGCTTTCAATGATGCTACAATCTTCAAAGGACTGATCCGTAACTACTCCCTTCGTGGTGGTAAGAGCAAGCAGTTCCTGTTGACTGGTAAGCTCGATAGTGGCTACCACACTCCTGGTACTCCCATTCTGCCAGCTG
>Ga0209307_1002338_pt1 | contig 11347 bp, 5 predicted proteins | sample COGITO_mtgs_1105_FD_185519 | JGI IMG/M metagenome (GOLD analysis project Ga0209307, IMG submission 185519) | Pelagic marine microbial communities from North Sea - COGITO_mtgs_110530 (SPAdes) (version 2) | ecosystem: Environmental > Aquatic > Marine > Epipelagic ...
ACAAGTTCCTTTAAAAACAATGAATACAAACGCATTTCAAGAATGTCCGGCTGTAGCAATTAGTAGTCCCGTTACTAAATGGAGTTATTGTGTACAAAATATTGAGGAGTTATGTGATGTTATTGATAAAGCATTTTATATAGCAAATGATAAAAAAAAAGGATCCGTTCATATTGATATTCCGAAATGTATTTTAGCAGATAAAATAAATAAGTATATTTTCAAAAAAACATTTGTTTCAAAAGAAAATTCTGTTTCAAAAAATAAATTTCATATTTCAAAACAATTAATTAATCAATTAGAGAAAGTAAGTAAAATTATTAATGATGCAAAGAAACCAATATTTTACATCGGACAAGGTTGCAATAATTATAGTAAAGAATTAACTAGATTAATTTTAAAAAGTAATATTCCAGTTACTACAACATTACATGCTATGGGAGTATTTGATGAAAATCACCCATTATCTTTGAAGTTTTTAGGTATGCATGGTAATGTCGCAGCGAATTTTGCCATACAAGATTCTGACTGTATTATTGCAATTGGTTCAAGATTTGATGATCGGACAACTGGTAATTTGGAATATTATGCTCCAGAAGCGAAATTGGCTGCTCGTCAAGGGAGAGGCGGAATTATTCATGTAAATATAGAAGATACTGAAATTAATAAAGTGGTTAAATCGGATTATAAATTTAATTGTGATGCTAAAATATTTATTGAATTTTTATTAAAAGATAATTTAATTCAATTTGGAGAGAGAAATGATTGGATTAACCGATGTAATAAATGGAAAAAATTATATCCATTTAAATATGATAAATTGGAAAATAATAAATTGAAAACCCAAGATATTATTGTAGAATTAAATCGGCAATTATATGATTTGGATTTAATCGATAAAACAATTATTACAACTGGAGTCGGGAATCATCAAATGATGGCCGCGCAATTTATTTATTGGAAAAAGCCAAAGTCAATGATTACATCTGGAAGCTTGGGAGTAATGGGTACAGGATTACCATATGCAATTGGTTGTCAATTAGTTAATCCTGATAAATTAGTTATTGATGTTGATGGTGATGGCTCATTTAATCATACTATGTCGGATTTAAAAACAATTGTAGAAAATGATTTGCCTATAAAAATCGCAATTATGAATGATGGATATCAATCGATGGTTAGAGTATGGGAAGAATTATTTTATGATGGGCGAATTACGGCGACAAAATTAGAACGAAACCCAGAATATGATAAATTGGCTGAAGCGTTTGGAATGATGTCTTTAAAAGTTGAAAATAGCATGGATTTACGACAGAAAATGACCGAATTTTTAACTTATCCGGGACCGATTTTATGTGATTTCAGAGTTCATACAGATAAGTGCTTGCCTTTAGTAGCTCCAGGAAAAGCATTAGATGATTTAATAATGCATCAAAATGATGAAAATGATGAAACTCATGAAAATATGGATCTAAAATATGAAAGATTGAAAAATTTATTACCACCAAGTTAAATAAAATATATAATTATTTTGTTTTTTGTTTGTTTTGTTTTTTGTTTGTTTTTGGAATATTATATATTATTATTATATAGATATGAAAGATATTAATTTACATAATAATAATATTGATCTTTATAGATATTTACGTAATAGAATATTAATATTAATAAAATTAGTATATGATAATGTTCATGATTTTAAAAAAGCAGATCGTTTATTTACAAAAGACGGTGAAGCATTAAACTTGTTAAAAAAATCAATTCAAGGAGGTGAAAAAAGGGCACTAGAAGAAACAGAACCTATCCCATTAGACACAGAACCTACTACACCTCGTGTGGTGCGGAAGATAATGCCTAGGATGAATTCACAAGATAAATCTCGTGTGGCGCGGAAGATAATGACTAGGATGAATTCACAAGATACACCTATTGCATTGCAACCACATAATCCATATGTAATTAATGAAATATATCTTGGTATAACAAATTTAATTTTAAATGATATAATTGGAAATATAGATTTTGAAAATACTATACAACAATTATATGACAATATTTTTTTACCAGATAATGATTCTTCTAGTGATATTTATTTTTTTTTTCAAAAAATAAAAAGTTTACATAAAAAAAAATATGAAGAAAAAATAAAAGGTCAAGATGCTGATCATATGGATATAGAAGGTCAAGATGCTGATCATATGGATATAGAAAGTCTAGATGTTCATGATGTTCATTATAAAAAAATCTTTGTTGAAATATTTCAAGATGATGAATTCATCAATGAATTATGTAAAATATATTATAATGATTATTCTAATATTAAACAATTTGGAGGTGATGATGATGATGTGTCTGATGATGTTAAACTAAAAGATTTTGAATTAGGTGATGTTTTTCAACAAAAAATTAATTCTTTTTATGAAAAATTAATAAGCTTCAGAAGTAATATTGATAAAGAATTTACTACGTTTTTAAATGATTCATTATTTATAAATGATGTTGGCGAGTTTACAGAGAGTATTAGAAAGAGTATTAATAATATTTATGAGATATATAAACAATCTGACATTAGTTTAATTCTATCCGTAACAGAAGACGTTTCATTTAAAAAAGAATTCAATATAATAAAAAAAGAATTAAAGTTTATTAATATAAATTTAACTAATCATTTTAATCTGGATAAGAATACAGGTAAGTTTAAAGAATTTGCAAACATGGTCACACGTAAACCATCTGAAAAGGCGAAAACCAACGCAATGCAAAATTATAAAGATTTTGATATACTATTATGGAATAGTATTACAAATATTATAAATTTATTAGTAGAAAAACCTTCAAAAAAAAAAGGATTAAAAATTGATATAAATGATACCAAAAAGATAAATAATGTGCAAATACTCATGATGAAAGAAGGTATGCAATGGTTTAAAAATGATAATATTTTAGAAACTTTACCAGAACCCAACACAGACAACATTGAATTAAATGCAATAATAGAAATATATAATTTAATAAATGATGAATTAGAAAAATTATCTTTATTATTTAATATTAAAGGATTAGGAATAAATGATAAAAAATTATTTGATAGATTTCTTGATATATTAGAAAACCCAAAATATAAAACAATATTAACTAATAAAAATATTAAATTATCTAAAGAAGATAAAAAATTGTATATTGATGACAGTGATAAATATATTAAGGCCGAAAATGATCTAGAGAAACTAAAATTATATATTGAAACGCTAAATGATGAGACTTCTAATAAAAAATATATAATTAATAATGCTGGAAATCTTAACGAATTATCGGTAAGTTTATTTGGAAAAGATGATAAAGCTTTATTACCTAATAAAAAATATTGCCCGATTAGTTCTATTATTGATTCTGCTAGTATACAACATCAAGGTTGTGATAATAACAACGAAACTATTATAGAATATGGTAATATAAATTTACGATTTAATTATGGTTATGACAATTATTTTAACATTATAATGACTCCAAATAAAGAAAATAAAACTGCTACATTAACTTTAATGTCTAATCTACCAACCCATACCAAAATTAATGAGTCATTTGTAATGGATTTAAATGATCCTAAATCGTCTGTAAAAAGTGTTTATTTAGATATGATAAAAGAATTAGTATCAAGTATAACAAGTTCTATGAATGAAAACCCTACCGAACATAATATATGGAGTTATATTTCTAATAAGAAGCGTGATAAGGTAGTTAAAATACTCGCATTATCATATAAAAAAACAGCAGGTGATTGGTTACAAGAAATAAATGGATCATTATCTGATTTTGGATATGAAAATTTTATTACGGATGATAATAAAGATATTTTTTATAAAACTGGTGAAGATAGAAAAAATAGTGAAAGACTTTTTTTTGCAACAGATCAACCATCTATCATGCATTGGATGTTTATGCGTATATTTCTTCCAGATGAATATATTAATAAATCAGCATATGGTGGATATATATATGCAAATCATGGAAAAAAAAACGATAATAAAAAATATATAACTTATAAATTATTACTTCCATATGAAGAAACCGATGGTACATCCTATGCAAAAAAACAAAAAATAGGTGGCAAAAAAACACGACACAAAAAACGACCAAACCATAAAACACACATAAATAGAAAAAATAAGATAACTAATAAAAACAAAAAAATAAAAAAAACTATCAAACACAAGAAAAACCCTAAATTTACACGAAAGAAACAAAAAAAACTAAAAAGAGTAAAATATAGTGTAAAAAATAAAAGTAAGAAAAATATTAACATATCATTAAAAAAATTAAAAATTTAATAGTAGAGAGAAAGTTGAATAAAATATATAATTAATTCATTATATATTTTCATTTTTAATTTTAAGATAAAATTGAAAAATACATAAAGAAAAAATAATATACATAAAAGAATTATGCCTACTAAAACCATCCAATCGGATTTAAATAAATATCAAAAAAAGACCGATAAGCAACATATATTAGATAATCCCGATACATATATCGGTTCGGTTGAATTACTAGATTCCGATGAATTTATTCATGATTTGGCTAATAATTCTATTATTAAAAAATCCATAAAATATAATCCTGGTTTATATAAACTTTTTGATGAAGGAATCGTTAATTGTCGTGATCATGTAATTCGTATGCAACAAGCCATTAATGATAAAGTCGAAAAATCTCTTCCTGTTACATATATTGATATTGGAATTTCCGATGACGGTACAATTACTATGATTAATGATGGTAATGGTATTGATGTAGCTGAACATCCAGAATATAAAATTTGGATTCCAGAGCTTATATTTGGTCATTTGCGTACTTCCACAAATTATGATAAAACTGAAAAGAAAATTGTTGGTGGAAAGAATGGTTTTGGATTTAAATTGGTATTAATTTGGTCTACTTGGGGTAAAATCGAAACAATCGATCATACTCGTAGTCTAAAATATGTCCAAGAATTCCATAATAATTTGGATACAATTGACAAGCCAACAATTACAAAATCTGGTAAAACAAAACCATATACTAAAATTCAATTTAAGCCTGATTATAAAAGATTAGGTGTTGAAATGACTAATTCTGGATTACCCGAAGATATAATTGCATTATTTCGTCGGCGAGTATATGATATTGCTGCTGTAACAAGTAAATCTATTAAAGTGAAATTAAATTCTGATTTAATTCCAGTAAAAAACTTCCAACAATATGTAAAGTTAATTGTTGAAGATAATAGTGGAGAAAATAGAGAGATTAAATATGAAGAAGCGAATGATCGATGGGAATTCGCAGTAAGTTTGGCGCCAGAAGGTGAATTCTATCAAGTTTCATTTGTGAATGGAATTTACACATCTAAAGGCGGAAAACATGTTGAATATATTATGAATCAAATTATTCGTAAATTAGTGGCATATATTAAGACTAAAAAGAAAGTAGATGTTAAACCATCATCAATTAAAGAACAACTTGCGCTATTTGTTCGATGTGATATTGAAAATCCAGCATTTGATAGTCAAACAAAAGATTATATGAATACACCAATCATAAAATTTGGTTCAAGTTGTGAAGTAAGTGATAAATTTGTTGAGAAAATTGCGAAAATGGGAGTAATGTCCGCCGCATGTGCGATTACAGAAGTTAAAGAAACAAAAACTTTAAAGAAACATGATGGGACAAAAAGTAAAAATATTCGTGGAATTCCAAAATTAATAGATGCAAATTTTGCAGGTACAGCAAAATCGGCAGAATGTTCGTTAATTTTGTGTGAGGGAGATTCGGCAAAAGCAGGTATTGTATCCGGTCTTTCAAAAGAAGATCGTAATACTATTGGAATTTATCCGATGAAAGGTAAAATGTTAAATATTCGTGGAGAATCGATTGGAAAAATTGGCGATAATAAAGAAATTAATGAGATTAAACAGATTCTTGGTTTAGAACATGGAAAAGAATATACTGAAGCAGATATTAAAACCAAATTACGATATAGTAAAGTGTTATTTATGACAGATCAAGATTTAGATGGTAGTCATATTAAAGGTTTGGGAATTAATTTATTTGATTCTGGATGGAGTTCATTGATTAAAATTCCGAATTTTATTGGATATATGAATACGCCGATTTTGAAGGCGGAAAAAGGCGGACAATATAAGGAATTTTATAATGATGGAGAGTTTGAAAAGTGGAAAAAAGAAAATGATATAGATATTAGTAAATGGAAAGTCAAATATTATAAAGGTTTAGGTACAAGTACAAGTAAAGAGTTTAAAGAATATTTCGCAAAAAAGAAGATTGTTTCATTTGAAAGTACGGGTAAAGAATCGTGTCAAATAATTGATATGGTTTTCAATAAAAAACGCAGCGATGATAGAAAAGATTGGTTAGGAACATATAATCGTGAATTATTTTTGGATACTAATAAATCACAAGTATCATATGAAGAATTTATTAATAATGATTTAATACATTTTTCGAAATATGATAATGATAGGTCTATTCCGAATCTAATGGATGGACTTAAAATTAGCTTGAGAAAAATTCTATATTCTGCATTTAAAAAACGACTTACGAATGAAATCAAAGTTGCGCAATTTAGTGGTTATGTATCAGAGCATTCGTGTTATCATCATGGTGAAGCAAGTTTAAACGGAGCGATTGTCGGTTTAGCTCAGAATTATGTAGGTTCAAATAATATAAATTTGTTGGAGCCAAAAGGCCAATTTGGGACGCGTCTTCGAGGAGGAAAAGATTCCGCATCAGAAAGATATATCTTTACACAATTAAATAAACTCACTAGATTAATATTTCCACAAGTAGATGATAATATTTTGCAATATTTAGATGATGATGGTACGCAAGTTGAACCTATTTATTATGCCCCAATTATTCCAATGGTATTAGTAAATGGCTCAAAAGGAATTGGTACAGGATTTAGTACAGATATAATGTGTTATAATCCGATGCAAATAATTAATAAATTGATCTTGTTGTTAAAGGGTGAAGAACACAATATACTTATAGAGCCATATTATCAAGGATTTAAAGGAACGATTGAACCAGTAAAAGAGGATAATAAAATAAAAAAATATATAATTAAAGGTCTATATGAAAAGGTTGGAGAGAATAAAATTCGAGTTTCAGAATTGCCAATCGGAATGTGGACAGAAGATTATAAGGAATATTTGGAAGGATTAATTGATACAAAGAAAAAGGATGGAAAAAAAACATCAGGAAGAGATCTACAGATTAAAGATTATGTGGATATGAGTACAGATGTAAATGTAGATTTTACAATTGAATTTCATTCAGGAGTTCTTAAAGAACTATTAAATAAAGAAACGGATATTAGTGGCGTAAATATAGGAGAAAAAGTCTCTATAGTGGAAAAATTATTGAAATTATATACAACACATTCAATTACAAATATGCATTTATTTGATGCAAAAGAGCATTTGAGAAAATATGAAACAGTTTCAGATATAGTTGAAGAATATTACAGAGAACGATTAACATTATATGATAAAAGAAAGAAGTATCAGATTGATGCATTAGAGAAAGAATTATTGTTATTATCAAATAAAGCTCGATATATTAATGATAATTTGAGCGGAACGATTGATTTGAGACGAAAGAAAAAGGATGAGATTACAAAAATATTAACAGATTTAGAATATTCGCGATTAAATAGTGGAGATAATCAAAATTTTGATTATTTGATTAAAATGCCAATGGATAGTGTATCGGAAGAAGCAGTAGAAAAACTAATGCAACAAAAAGGCGATAAAGAAGTTGAATTAAATATTCTATCTGCAAAGAAAATAGAAGAGATTTGGTTAAATGAATTAGAAAAATTAAAAGACGAATATATTAAATTTATAAATAAAGATATGAATGCCGTAACAAAAAACAGTAATGAATCAAAAAAGAAAGTCATTATTGTAAAAAAAAAATCAAATAAATAAATATTTATAAAATAATACAACAAATAGTAAATTTTATATCTTTCATATCGAGTTTAGTTCCAACATATTGTAATTTTTTATTTAATTATATTTGAATAATATTTAGTTTTATAATTTGGTGGTGAATATATATGTAGTGATACTGATATATCATCTGTTGGATTAATTATTTTATGATATCCAATTTTATTATCTATATATTTTATAGTATCTTTATGTAATATATTTTTTTGTATTATTTTTAAATTATTGTTATATAATTCTTCAATTAGTGTTCCATGTAAAATCTTATAAATACATCCATTTTTAGAATGATCATGTATTGGACTTTCTTTACATTTATTCCATGTTATTATATACATATCAAAATCTTCATTCTTGTTAATTAATTCTTTGTTATAATTATTATTATTAATATATGATTTCCAATCAACTCCATTATAATTTTTTAAAATATTATCGACATTATTAATGATGTGATTTTCGTTTGTATTATATTAAATATTTAAAAACAATTTATTTAAATTCATAATATAATAAGATATTATTCTTTTATTATAATATATTATAATTTACTATAATATATAATATATTATAATAATAAATATAAGAAGTAAATTCTTATATAATAATAATACTAATAATTTATAATGGATACAAGTATAGATAATTTAAAGCATACGGTTGAAAAATTATATGAAAAATATGAAAATGATGAATATATTTTAAATAAATTAGTTCAATATATTAATTGTGATTTATCTGAATCATTAATAAATGCTAAAAATTTGCAAATAACTAGAGAAAATCGAAAACAACAATTAACTGAAGGACATAATAAATTTGTAAATGAATTTGTTTGTCAAAATAAATATTTTTATTGTTCAACAACAGAGGTTTTTTTTAAATATAATAGTGAAAATTATACTATTATCAAAGAAGATAATATTATTCATGATGTTCTCTCTACTATAAGTGCTCGTGATAATTATAATCAACTAAAAAACTTTGAAGAACGATTACTTCCATGGAAATTTAAAATAAAAATTTCTATAATAAAACAAATACGAGAAAAATCTTTATTTACATCTATACCAGAATCTAACACAATACAAAATGTAATAAATTTATTTTGTGAAATATTATTTGCAAATAAATTTGCTGTAAAACATTTTTTGACTATTTTGGGGGATAATATTTTAAAAAAACAAACAAATAATATATATATTATTTCTTCTACAGCAAAAACTTTGTTGCGATTATTAGAAAACTTGGGTGGAAATTATTTTGGACATATACCATTATTAAATTCATTTCGATATAAATATCATGATCATGAATATAAAGATTGTCGTTTAATTAATATCAAAAATATTAAATCTCTAGAACAAATTTGTGATAAAATATATGAACCATTTGAAAATAATATAATAAATATTTTTGTGGTTTCTTGCTATTTTTCAAATCGTTATGGTAATGCAGATGAATATTTAAATAAATGTAATGATACAATATTTAAAAATTATGTTTTATATTTAAAAGATAATAATGCAGAAAAAATAGTAGATAAATTTATTAATTCAAAAATACAATATCTAAATGACTCAAATATTTCTCAGAAAAATATGTTATATTTATGGAAATGTTTTCTTGAAGAAATAGATATTCCAAATATTATATTTATATCTAATTTAAAAAATATATTAAAACAGAAATTAAAATATGATGAAATTAATGATAAATATATTGGATATACAAGTCTAGATTTACCAATAGTGTCAAATTTTATTAAATTTTGGGATGAATCTATAAAAGAAGATAATAGTGAATATTATTTAGAAATAGAAGAAATATGTATTTTATTTAAATTATGGTTATCAAATAAATCTACATTTGAAATAAATGAATCTAATATTATTAATATAATTAAACATTTTTATCCAGATGTTATAATTGATGAGAGCAAATTTATATATGGAATAAATTCATCGGTTTGGTGTAAAAAAACTGAAATAAATAAATTTATTGATGAATATAAAGAAAAAAATTTAATAAATAATGATATGACGACATCATCAATTACACAAATGTCATCATTATTATCATCAATAACAATATATGATTTATATATTAAATATACAAAATATTGTAAGAAAAATAAAAGTATAATTATTATTGGTAAACAGTATTTTGATTTATTTATAAATCAAAATTTAAAAATATTGTAAATAAATTTAAAAATATTGTAAATAAATTTTAAATATTATAAATAAATTTAAGTATTATAGTATTATAATACTTAAAATTATAATATTATTAAATAAATTATAATGCCAGAATTAGATAATACATTAAATATATATAATGATATTAAGATTGGTATTATCGGTGGTTCATTACAAGCATTTATTTGTATGCCTTTATTAACATGGAAATTTTCTATTCAAAGTAAAATACGTTTACCAAAAATAATTGAACCTTGGAATTATTATCGAGGTTCAATTCAACAAATCACCGCACATACACCGAATACCGTAATACAAATAGTATCACATAATATTTTATTAAACAAATTAAATAAAAATAATATTTCAATATATGAAAAAATAGGATGTTCTTCTATATCTGGCATAATAGGAGCAATTATATTTACACCGGTAGATAATTTAACTATTATACAACAAATGAAAAATATATCATTGTTTAAAGCTGTTAATTATAAAAATATTATCATATCTACAAATAAAACGGAATCTTATACAAAAGGAAAATATTTTACAAAAAATTTATTTTTTGACAAAAAAATAAATAATAAATTGAGAACACCGATTTTTTCTTTAATTCAAAAACATTTAAATAAAAAATTACAAAAAAAGCAAATTATAAAATCTTATAATAAAATAAATTATTTTGAATTTAATAATTTATACAAAGGATTTAATGCAACTGTAATAAGAGAATCTATATATTGTATCGGTTTACTAACATTAGGTCCTATATTTACTACTATTTTAGAGAGAAATTCAAAATATTTTAATAATAATCGTACAAATTCTAATTTAATAGGTTCATTATCTAGTGGATTAGTTGCTTCGATTATTAGTCATCCTATTGATATAGTTAAAACCCGAATACAACATGATTTAACAAGTACAAATTATGTATCTATAACCCAAGTTATATCAAAAATGGTTAAAGAAGAGGGAATACAGTCATTATATATTGGTATTGTACCACGTTCAATGCAAATAATGGGAGCTTTTTATATTATAAATAGTGTAAAAAAATATTAATTAAATTATAAATTTATGATTCTAGTGGTTCGGGAACTTTCTTCGGTGGTGGTAGAGGAACTTTCT
>Ga0209307_1002345_pt1 | contig 11327 bp, 7 predicted proteins | sample COGITO_mtgs_1105_FD_185519 | JGI IMG/M metagenome (GOLD analysis project Ga0209307, IMG submission 185519) | Pelagic marine microbial communities from North Sea - COGITO_mtgs_110530 (SPAdes) (version 2) | ecosystem: Environmental > Aquatic > Marine > Epipelagic ...
TGACGCGCCTCTAGAAATGGCGAATTCCCCAACGAAAACCCTATCTGAAAATCGAAATGATCCCAACTTTGGGCACTGTAATTACCCACCGTCAACCCAGCCTGTGGAAATTCCATACTTTCCATCTGCCCCCAAGCGAGCGCCGCCGGGCGACCAATCATCGTATGATCTAGCTCGCTGATCCGCAGCCCAGCAGCCTCCATTATATCAGCCAGCGGCAGCGCAGACCATAACGGTGCATCGCGCAGTTGGGTCTGGATGTCTTTGCAGAGCCTGGCAAACCCTTTACCACTACTCTCAGTTGCCTCAGACGAGTTGTCTAGTGACAGATTTACGCACACCGGCAAGGTTGCAGCAAACAACCCAACAGCACGCTCGATATCAGGCAGATCATGGCCCCGGTTAGCCATAACAGATACAAATATAGCTCTATTTTGGTCATTCAACCGCGCCAAAACCACCCCCCACAACGCATGCAGTACAGCGCTGACGGTGATACCTTCGTTTTTGGTAAACTCCTGCATTTTAGCAATTAGTCTTTCAGGCAAAGATTTTGTAACGGATCCCATTAAGCCGGGCGGCTGAGTTGCATCCAACCACGGCAAAGTGACAATCCCACCCTCCCCAAGAATTGACCGCCAATAGGCTTTTCCTGCAGCACCGCGCTGAGCCTTTTGGCTGTCAGCAAGAGCTCCGACCGTTGTCCTCGCAGGCGCGGCGGGTGCATTCGCGTGCCCTCGACGATAAGCATAAAGTTCCATCAGGTCAGTGATTAGCGTGGGTGCCGACCAAGCATCCAAAATGATATGATGGAAAGTAACTACCATCTCGCAGGACCCGTCCAATGCAGGCATCAAGCAGACCCGCAGCAGCGGATCACGACTTAGATCAAAACGCGTTTCGCGTTCGGTCGCTGCTAAATCAGCAATCGAAGTACTGGTGTCCTCGTTAATGCAGCATAAATATGGAGCACGCGCGCTTAGGACAGCCTGCACTAACCGGCCTTCACGACTGCGTACAAAGGCTGTCCTCAAGGCAGCGTGACGATCCGTCAGATCACCCCAAGCACCGGAAAGTGCTAAAACATCGACACCACCGGTCAATTTACAAGTGAATTGCTCAACATATGCAGATTGCCGCATTCCTGCCTCGGCACTTGCTTCAAAAGCAAACAAAGATTCTTGCAAACCTGTCATCAGATGCACAGACTGCAACTTTTTTGACATTACTCCACCCCAATTAAAAAAGCGTTAAATGAATTGATTAGCTTACTAAGCTGATGACATCGCTACTTTTTTCCGCTATAAAACAGCTGATAGTTAATAACAACCCAACCCAAGCATAGTCATGTAAATTTGAGACTAATTATCAGGACGAAGCAATTATGCATAAATTTACATTAGTCCTCTCCACTTTTTGTTTTTGCTTACTGGTACCTACTTACGCCATGTCACAATCAATCACTTCGAGCTTGTCCGATCTATTGGACATTACCCAAGAGTCTACTGTTGGGAATTATGGGTTTTATGGATCCACTGCCGCCATTCAATTTGGCGACGGTTCCCGTTGGAGCGGTGCAACAGGTGTGACCGGACCGGCAACAGCTTCAAAAGAGGGCCGCGCTCTAACTGTTGATGATCGATTTCATATTGGAAGCCAGACCAAGACTTTCACAGGCACTGTGGTGCTGAAATACGTAGATTCTGGCATTGTCAGCCTTGATGACACTTTGGAAGATTGGTTTGTCTTGCAGCCAACTGTCACCTCGGCTCTGTCCGTTATGCCGCAAAGCTTGCGGGAAACAATCACGGTCCGTAATCTGCTGTCTATGCGCACCGGCCTTGCCGAGTACCTAGGTGGACCCGATCCGAACAATCCAGGTCAGACAGTTCTGGACGTCTGGAACGCAAAAAACGGTAACTATGATTTGACCCGTAAGCAATTGCTAGCGGCAAGTTTAGCCTTGCCAGCAACTATGGTGCCTGGAGACGAGAGCACTTTTGAGTATTCAAACGCAAATTTCATGCTCGCCGGAATTATTGCCGAGGCAGCAAGCTGTGAAGCGGGAAACTGTCGCGACATTGGCACGCTGATCACGGATGAGGTGATCGTACCTTTAAACCTCGATAACACTCTGTATCCGACCGGCACCGAATGGGGTACGCAGCAGCACACTAATGGTACTTGGAATTATTACGGAGTTCTTAGCGATTTTACTGAAACGACTCCTTCGGTACCTAATTCTGCTGGCGCAATGATTTCCAACGTACAAGATCAGCTGGACTGGTTGGTCGAACTGACCACTAATGCGAAGGGCACTCTGGATCCCGACACCTTTGCAGAACGGCTCCAGAATACGCAGAAAATAAATGGGGCGGTCGGCACGGTTGAAGGTGGTTATGGGCTGGGTATTTATGGACAGTACAGTACAGAAACCGGCGCCTACATGCTGGGGCATGGGGGCGAGCTCAGCGGTTACCAGACACTTATGTTTTATTTCCCAGGTGACCCTACGAATTCGCTCGATGATCTCTTTATTGTTGCTGACCTGAATACTTTCCTAAATTTTCCGGGCGAAAGGACCTTTTTGCCCTCGGATATTAACAACATCTATTACGAACTTCAAAAGACAGTGGCGCTGTATAGGCTTTATGTGACCAATCCCGACGGGTGTGTGACAACTGAGGCTGGGACGACCTGCACGGCCACCACCCTTTCCGACAAGACGTTAGCTGTGGGCAATAGCTTAACCATCCAACCTTCCGGCAAGAGTTGGGTCGCAGCTGACGGCAGCGTAGATTCTCCCGTGCCAACTTACGTCTTTTATGGCAACAACGGCACCGCTGTGACAGCCACAGACGCAACCATCACGGTGGAAGAGGACGGCATAATCGAAGGTTACGGCAACGGCATGACGCTTCTTCAGCTTGGCGCCACAGCCAATTCAGTTTTAATTGCTGGCGAATTGTCAGCAATTGGTGCCAATGCGGTTGCGCTAGACGCGAGCGCTGCCTCAAACGACACTATCCTGGTTACTCCAACCGGAAATGTCACGGGCAACATCCTTGCCACTAGGGGTAGCGACACACTCTGGGTCGAAGGTGAAGTCTTGGGCGACGTAATCCTTGGCACTGACGCGACACTGACAGGTTCTGGCGTAGTTAAGGGGATGGCTTCAGGTGCAGGCACATTTGCTCCTGGCACCCCAGGCGCAGCCAATGCCTCTTCGATGACCGTTTCACGGTTCGAACCCACAGGAGGAACGCTTGAAATACAGGTCTTCGGCTCAAGCCGCGATGCTAACAGACTACTTGTGAAGGAGCAAACCTCGGAAGACATTCCGGTTGTCGACACAGGTATCGCAAGCCTAAACAATAGCACACTCCGCCTGACGGGCACACCACTCACAGGGGATATTCAAGTGCCAATTCTGACCGCTACCAACGGCCTGACCGGTACCTTTACAACCGTCAGTGATACCACCGGTTTGCTCACTATGGATCGCGGTCGGTTACGGAGCGATCTTTTTTATACCGACAACAAAGTTTTCCTAACCAGTACCAGCCCAGCAGTTTTTGATGCCGTGGCCGCCGGCACTTACAGCGGGAGCTTAATCGTCTTGGATCAGGCGCAGGAACAATTGCAGGCAATGGCAGGAAACCGTCCTTCTGCTCCCTTCGGATTCGCCCGCGCGATAGGATCCCACGCATCTTACGATGGGCAGGACTACGTAGCGGGTTTTGATCTATCAACCGGCGGATGGGCTGCTGGGATGGGCGGCCCGATGGGATCCAATGGATATTTTGCTCTAACGATAGCACAGACTGACACTGCTGCTGAGATCCGCGACGGCGGCGCAACTCAGGACATCAATGCGCTATCAGCAGGTGTCAGCTTTGGATTTGGCTTCCGTGGGCTCGATGTCTCTGCTGCCGCTTTCTTTGGCGAGGGCGATATAGATTACCGCCGTGAGACCGGCTCCGGCACCACTAAAGGCAGCACCGACCAACAACTCTGGAACGCGATCATCGGCGCAGGTCAGACCTTAGCGCATGATAGCGACTGGCAGACCAGTTGGCGGTCGAGCCTGGCCTATTCCCACGTGAACGAGGATGGTTTTAGTGAAACCACTTCACCTGGCGTCGCAATGGACTTTGATAAACGTAGCTACAATCGTCTGCGTCTTGGACTTGGCGTCAAGTCAGAACGCAAATTGCAAGCACTAGCGCTGTCGCCCTGGGTCAGCGCAGACCTTCTGTATCACGCTGATCTTAACAGTTCAGACACACGCTACACCGGGCCAGGGAACGAAGGAACCCTGAGCTCCCGTTCGGCAGATGGCTTGGAAGTCCAGTTTGGCGCAGGCGCAAAATATACCACACGTTCTGGCGCGATCTGGAGCGCGGGAATTATTGCGAGCGACGGCGATTTGGCTAAGACAGCAAGAATGAATATCAGCCTGATCTCCAAATTCTAAGTGCTTTTTATGTTGTTCTGATGTACTTTAGGCAAAGTGATGGGACGTGATAATATGCGTATTCCCTAGGCGCTGTCGTCAGGCCCGCCGGTCTCATTCAGAACGGCTGTTTAACCTCTTCTTTCAGCAAAACTAATTTAAGCTTTTTCTCAAAAGATTCTCAAGACGGGTGATCGCACGCCCACTATATAATTAGGCCTGATCTGGGTTTTTACCAGAGGAAAACATTTAAGACTAATTAAGCTCGTTTAATGCTGTTGAGCCATTCCACCATAAGGAACTCCTAACGCAATTTACTATTGAAGCATGCATTATAACCGTTTTCTCATGGGCTACCTGAATATAAATGTCGCCGCTTTTCACCTACCCTTATAAACTTTCCAAGCCTTTGACGCGTTTTTAAATGCTCGCACAATTAGCCACATACCAAGCCAACAAATGGCTGTCGTTCACACTATGCTATCTGCCAGTTAAGATTAGCTGTTTACTTCTAAATCTGATTAAAATGTTCAATCAGGAGTAGTCACGGCTTTATGGTTAGCCTAATGCGGCTAAAAAGTATTTGTGAAACTGGTGACTGCAAGCATGGCTAGTGTAATCCTGCAACTCAAGGGCTTCTTGGGGAAGCGGATTTAGGCCCTATAGATGAATTATTTTGGTCTGCATTTCGCAAATGGTGATCAGGAGACTTAGGCAAAGCATCGGGCAGCGGGTTTTCCATGTCTAGAATGACAGGAAGACCATCATCGCTATTGCCAAAAATTACAATTTTCGAATTATTAGATTCGGCTAATCTAACTGTCGCTTCAATACCGCGCCATTTCAGGTAACTTTCAGAAATCGCTGGAGCAATAGTTTCTTGAAAATTGCGTATGCCATCCGCTTCAATTTTCTTCCTTTGGCTTTCTAGTTTTTCGCGCTCCACTCGAAAGGCGTATTCGCCAACAACTTGTGCCTGCGCAAGCTTATTTTCGATTGCTTTCCTGATTTCAGCGGGGAATTCAACTTCTCGGATCAAAGTGTCTGTTAAAACAACTAAGTTTGTTTCGCCAACTCCTTTAATTTCATTTATCAGGGAAAGACGTGCTTCACTAGGTTTAATTGAATCACGCCCAGAGATACCGTTTGGTATTTTAGGTGAAGTGATTTCATCATATATCTGTTGTTCAACAAGGGCACGGTCCTCGGTGATCAACGCCTCTGAGGTATATCGAGCAATGACTTGGCGAGCCACGGAACCGATCTCTGGAACTAGCAATGTTTCAACGTAGTTTGGGCCAACACGATCATTGAGCTCGACAATATTTTCCTCAACAGCAGCCCACCGAAAAGTAAGTTCGATATCAAAATGCAGGCCATCTTTTGACACAACTTGATATGTCTTATTCTCAGCTCGAAGACGGATATCGTAGACGAAAAATTGATCCCATGGCCAGATCAGTGTTATCCCTTCAGGTATTGGACCATGCGAGTTTTCGCCCATTTCCATTGAAAAGAGGTTCCACCTAACACTGACGTGGCCAACAGGGGTAATTCGAACCACAGAATTCCAAAAAATAATTATCAGAAAAACAACTACTAAAAAGATAAAACTCAGGGCAGCACTGAAACGCCGAATATAAAAGATAAAGGCAGACGGTTTTGAATTTTTCATACTGTGTTCGCTTCAATTTGACCTTCAGTCATGTGGTAGCGGCGGTCTGCACAATTAAAATACTTATCGTCGTGTGTCACGGCAATGATGGTTATACCTCTCGTTTTCAAATATGGTAATAGTTCATGATAAAAACGTTCACGGGTTTCTGGATCTTGATCAGCCGCCCATTCATCAAGTATTAAAACAGGGCGTTCCTCCGCCAATGCCAAAGCTAAAGCCAGACGTTTACGTTGACCAGTTGAAAGACGCTCTGGGTGCAGTTCAGTCAGTTTGTCCGACAGTTTCTCCTCTATCTCAAAAAATTTTAGCCACTCACGCAGCTTCTCACGCCCTTCCTCCCCCAAAGTGTAGGGTTTAGGAAAAATGTAAAAATCCGCAAATACACTAGCAAAAACATTACGGTATTCTTGTGAAGGCATTTTTGATACGATTTGGCCGTTTAAGACGATTTTTCCCTCACTATGCGGATAAAGTCCTGTAAGCGTCCGTAATGCTGTGGTTTTGCCCGATCCGTTTCCCCCTGTGATGAATACAATATCGCCGCGTTTAATATCCATACTCAAACCGCTGATAGCAAATGATTTTTCGGACGCATCGGCATTGTGCGCATAGCCAACACCATCAAGGCTCAACGTATCAAATTCCTTTTCTGTAAATGCGACTTCAGTGGCCTGCTTTTCAAGACAACGGTCGAGATCAGTCTCGAATTTATTAATTTCGGCGAGCCTAAACTTTGCAATAGAGTAGTTTGGGACGCCATTCACCAAAGCACCAATAGGGCTAAGCAAAAATAGAACTGCCATTACAATTCGCCCAATGTCATCCTGCGTTGAGCTCGACACAATTGGAAGGATAAAAACCACACCTCCAGCCATTAGATATGCCATACTACTGCCAGTCGAAATAAGCCTTGCAAACAATTTGGCCGATAAGGAACGGCTTTCTCCCAACATGTGTGACGCGTCACTCATGTCTGACTCGAATTCTACACTTTTCTTGTTATTCAAGCGGAGTTCTTTTGCACCATAAATTACACCCTCAGCATATCGGCGATGACGTTCTTCAATTTTGGATGTACTGTCCAGTGATTTAGTCATTTCTCTGTTAATGTTGAGGTAACCAAATACCGTAATCACAACTATGATTGCACTCAACAAGCCTGCCGCTGGGGATAACACAACAAGGTAAATCGACATAAACAGCAGTAAAACTATACTTTCTACGCCTGAAATAAGCGGCACCGCTGCCTGACTAATGGCGCCGTAGTGAGCAGAGAGTTCGTCAATGACCCGTTTAGCATTCAAGTCTTCAATATCACGTAAGGATAACCCCATAACTCTGGAGGTGATCTTATTACGCATCAAATTCAATCCGGTCTCGACCGCTTTTGCCGCGCGACTGATCAATAAATTTTGTGCAGTTCGGTAGATGACCAACATTGCAAAAAATAACACAGCGAGTAATTTTGAGTAATTATGGTCTTCGATCTGTTGCGCTTCTGTATTCAGCAAGAACATTACAGTTGTACCGCTTGCCGCTGATAATAAAACAATAGAAAACCATAATCCCAATGGTATTTCTTCAGATAACTTTGGCAGTGTTAACGGCCACCTACCTACACTTTTTGCGCCCGACCGAGACAAAAAGTGAAGCATCGCATCACCAGCAACTTTTTCGTTCATTATAACTTTCCACGCAGTCAGCAGACGAGTTCTATGGCGTCAACTTATGTTTCGGGGTGTGGACATAAGCACAGCAATACCAACAATCAGGGGTGTTAAAATAACAGACAGAATAAAGCAGCCAAAAAAACCAATGCGCCAATTTCGGCCACCATACCCAACGACAAGACATAATGCGACGTAACTTACCAAAAAAAGTGGTGTCATATGTGAAAGACCTTTGAGCGTATAATTATTGGCTATTTTTTCTTTGCTATTTCAACAGCCTCTTTCATCTCATCCGCTTTAGCATCCGCATCTAAATCATCTATGGAACCACCTTTTTCAAAATGTGACAAAAAGACTTTGCCAATTGCGTAGGTTGCAGCACTGCCCCCCGCTGCCATTCCAGCACTACCTAAGAGCGTCCCACTTACCGGTATTAGTTTAAGGGATGATCCAAGAATACCCGCACTTACAACTGCTGGGCCAAGCGTTCCAAGCAATGCACCAATAGCACTTTTAATCACTTTATCGGTTGTATACTGACCGTACAATTTACCAAGATCTCGAACCATATTTAACTGAACAGCACCTAGAGCGATTAAATCAAGATAAGGAACTGGTACCACTGCCGCTGCAGCTGACCACTTAGTTGCATTATTTATAATTTCATTGGCTGGCTCTGAGTTGTCAGAGCTTGAAATTTCAATATCATTTGTAGATGTTGCCGACATGCGCGAATTCCCTTATAAGACTAATTAATAAAATAATATCATTTTTTAATTTTCTAACAACCCTTAATTAAAACTAGGTTGGCCTGTTGTGTAGATAAATGGGAAAAAACAAAAGTGGGTTGCTATTTAGCCCAGATTCACGCTGAAAATTTCACGATACAGCATTGGAATTATTGCAGTTTAGGTTGCAGTGAGCCTTAACCAAAAAATTTTGTGCGCTTTCAAACCCTAAGGGGATGCTTAGTGTAAATTTTTACTTCCAGTAAACTCAAATGAACTGTCGTAAAGCGTATGCCTCTTAACAGCCCGTCTGATTTAATTTAACGATCTGGCTATCAACCGTCGCAGTAAAAGAATAGTGATACGCTTGAGTACCACTCCGCACAAACACGGCGCCTTCGAGTATTTCTGACCTTTTCGATAGCGTTCGAACCTGCCTCATATTTAGCGCAACATAATCCCCCAAATCACTGAAAACAATCAATTTTTATGATTCTAAATTTTGAGGAAGGGCGGTTAAAAAGAAATGTGGGGCGTTCAGAGACCGATTTTAGCTAAAATGCCAGTCTGCAAAAGTTGGATAGCCTTGCTTAACCCATTTAAAACAGAAAAATGTCTATACTGGTGTCTCATCTCAGCTTCATGAATTATTTATGGCGGAGATTTATTTACAAAATATATAATTAAATTAATATTTTATATGGTTAAGTTCATTTTATCCGATGCGACAGAAATACTAAATCATAAAAGAATTGTTTCATTGATTTCCGCCTCTCCAGAAACCTTCGCAATAAAAAGTTTATGGGTTACGATTACTTTTATTCAGAACTGTATTTCATTATGCTTATACTTCATATTTATAATTATTTGACCTCAATATAATAGTCCGTCAACTCACTGTTAATTATTCTTTCTTATAAGCTAATGAGAGAACAACCCATAATTCGGGTTTGTATTTTATAACTTGTCCCGAGTGCTCAGTACTGATGGGTTAGGTCCTGACCTGCGCCCCTAAAGCTCCTCCAAAATGATGTAGAGTCTGCCCAAGCAAAGGACAGACAAATGAAGAAGCGATTCACAGATGAACAGATCATATCAATCTTGAAGGAGCAGGAGGCTGGTGAGCGAACTGCAGACGTGTGCAGGCGTCATGGCATAAGCCAAGCCACCTTCTACAAGTACAAAGCGAAGTATGGCGGAATGGAACCGTCAGACGCCCGCAAGCTCAAAGCGCTGGAAAGCGAGAATGCGAAGTTGAAGAAGCTGTTGGCTGAACAAATGTTAGACAATGCCATGCTTCGGGATGTTAATTCAAAAAAGTGGTGACGCCTGACGGAAGAAGACAAGCCGTTGCGTATCTTTGTGAAGCGCACGGCGTGTCTCAACGTCGGGCGTGCAATGTGATGCAGACTGATAGATCAAGCGTTCGCTATCAATCCAAACGGGTTAATGACAATGAGCAGCGCGAGGCCATCAAGCGTATCTCCAAGGAACGCAGGCGGTTTGGTTATCGCCGCATCAATGTGATGCTGCAACGTGAAGGTATTCACATGAACCACAAGAAGCTAAGACGCATTTATGCGGAAGAGAAGCTGCAGGTGCGCCGAAGGGGTGGCCGCAAGCGTGCTTTAGGCATGCGACGGCCGATGGAAGTACCTGATCGGCCCAATCAGCGCTGGAGCTTAGATTTCGTCTCTGACGCATTCACCGATGGCCGCAGGTTTCGCATTCTGACAGTGGTTGATGACTTCAGCAAAGAGAATGTTCTGTTGGTGCCTGATACGTCAATTTCAGGTTTACGTGTCACCCGCGAACTTGATCAAGTTTTTGCGGAACGTGGAATGCCCAGAACGATTGTTTCGGACAACGGCACAGAGTTTACCAGCATGGCGATCTTAAAGTGGGTTCAGGACAATGGCCTTGATTGGCACTACATCCAGCCAGGCAAGCCAACCCAGAACGCTTTCATTGAAAGCTTTAATGGCAAGCTGCGAGACGAATGCCTGAACGAAACCTTATTTGCTTCATTGTCGGACGCACGGGAAGAACTGGCTAATTGGCAAGATGATTACAATAACCACCGCCCTCACTCATCAATTGGAAACCTAACACCATCAGAATTCGTGGAGAAAATTAAGATGGACAAACACGCCGCATGACGGCATCAAAATCAAACCAAAGACTCTGCTAAAGCTGGAGGGAACTTGGGGCGCAGGTCAGACCTAGATCGGAAACACAGTCTCGATTGAAGTGTTGATAACGTGTGAGTGCGGCGTGTGGGTAAGCCCATTCTACGCTAGCCATCAAACCCCTTATTTATATGTGTATTGGAGAGAGTGACGGTAAAAACAGCGGTAAAGCGGTGCTTTTTGTGGTGCTGTGAGCGGGATGCCAAGGGGGGTAATTGCGCCGAGGCAATATACGTATACCCCTCAGATTTTCCTGCCGAAAACATTTAGCCACCGCCAGAAAACCATTCTTAAGGTAGTCACTTTTGGTGGTGATGTGCTACGCCAGTTCTAGAGACTTGATTGAAGTCATTGTAAATAGGAGCATCACAAAATGCTTAAGTACATCTACCCTGACGGTAGCCATTGTTATCGCGCAATACATACTACCCACGCAGTGTTTCGGAACGATGAGGGTAAGCTGATAGCTCGCGCCGAGATGCCCGACCAAAGCGGGATGTACGAGTTTGAGATTAAAGGTTTTGAAATTTTGAAACCGGGTGTAGTGTACGAATGATTGAACGGCAGTAATGTCCGCTTTGCTGACCTTGGCATTGGCTCGTACGC
>Ga0209307_1002409_pt1 | contig 11180 bp, 8 predicted proteins | sample COGITO_mtgs_1105_FD_185519 | JGI IMG/M metagenome (GOLD analysis project Ga0209307, IMG submission 185519) | Pelagic marine microbial communities from North Sea - COGITO_mtgs_110530 (SPAdes) (version 2) | ecosystem: Environmental > Aquatic > Marine > Epipelagic ...
TGTTTTTAACTGGACTTTGTGGGGTAGTTTAAAATAAAATAAATTAAAAAAGGGGATCACATAAAGTGGTCCCCTTTCTTGGTTACAGGAATTTTGGGTATGGTGCCCATTTTTATCTATTCCTATTTCTTACATGCGCACTTACCTTCGCAAACGCACTCTTCATTATAACCTTTAAACATAAGGAAATACATTAATGAATTCCATTTGCTTTTTAAATACTTATTAAACTCAATAAGTTTTTTTCCTATTTTAACTAAAAATTTTCCCATTTTATTCTCCACATTTTTTGCTAGGATCTCCAACCTGTCTCCAGTCTTGTTTGACCCAGTCTTTTAAATTCTTACTAGCAGTTCCACTGACATTAGATTTACTAGATCTTTTGTATTTACCTTTACTTGCTGCAGATTTTTTAGCGCTTATTATTTTTTTCTTTTCTTCTTTGCTCATGCTATCTATCTTAGCTTTCGGCAAACAGACCTTGCTAGTACCGCCTCCTTTCGTACCTTTATTTAAAGGTGATTGCATATAAAAAGGCATTTAACACTTTCCTTTACCTTGCTGCTTCGACGCCCACATATTGGCATAAGCAGATGGATATACTTTAAACTTTCTTTTAGCAGCGGCTTTACAGCTTGCAGTTAACTTTCTTAATAATGGTGTTGGCATGTTTATATATATTTATGTTAATAAGTCCACATTGTCATTGTAGGTGCTCCCGGATAACCTATACCTACATGAACAAAATTCTTTTTTCTTGATACTCCTATTCTTAAAAAGCCAACTTTTAAAGCTGCCTTTACTAATCTTAAAGTTGCTTCTCCTCCAACGCATTTTATGTCTACCGCAGCTCCATAAGCGTGCTCACCAGGTTTATCTTTGGCAGCTTCTATAGGATGCTCTGGAGACCTGTAAGATGATGTTAAAACAATAGGGAATCCATACTCAGCTCTTAATGCATCTAGCATTCCTAGTAGCTTAGAATCCATTTTACTCATATTACCTTTAAAATCGTCTTGGTCGTTAAAGTATTTTAATTTCATTTATTTTTTCTTTCGATTAAATTATCAATAAAGCTAGCTCCAAGAACGCTTATCTTGTCGATCATGTTTTCTTGTAAAGTTATAACCATTTTTTCTAGTTCATCTTTTTGCTTAACTAAAAGATCATTAGACGTTTGTAAAGAATCTACTTTTTTAGTCAATGAATCTACTTCGTCTGGATTACGGCCTATTATGGTATATATTACAACAGATAAACTACCGACTACCATTCCCGTCACTGTCACAAAAATGTCTTTGTTGACCGGAGGCACTTCGTTAAAACTTAAAAATAAAAGTAAAAATATAATTAGAATAAAAATTCCTGCTGCACCAGCGTAGTGTCTTAAATCATTTTTTGCTTTTTGGCTCATTTAGTTTCTTTTTTTACGTGTTCGTTGTTTTCTGTTTGTTCTTGTTCTACTTCTACTTCTTTTTTTAGTTTCAGTTTTTTTGTTTTTTTCAATACCAAGCTCCCAAGCTGACCAACCAAGCGCTAAAGCTATTCTTTTGTAAAATTCAGTATCTTCATTGCTAGAATCAACTATATTAGTTATTTTTTTAACAGCTCTATCTAGCGGTACATTTGATGCTGCTGATATTACATTTGCAGAGGCTAAGTATGCTGGATTATCTATTGACCAACCTTTTGTTCTCATTTCTTCTTGATTCCAAGAAAACGATCTACCTGCCGATTGTAGTTTACCTATTTTAGATGATATAGGTGGAGATATCTGTAACACTCCTTTAACTACTGCATCTTGATATTTAGGTGATTTCTTGTCAGCTTCTTTAGCTAATCTTATAGCTGTGTTTTTAACAACAGAAGCGATAGCGCCACCAACTCCAACACCTCTAAGTATACTGTCAGACATACCGTTTATGATGTTAAAGTATTTTTCATCACGTTTTTCTTCTTCTTCATCTTCAAAACCAATAGCAAATAAAGCTTGCTGTAAAGCAGAAAATAAAACGTTTTGAGCTACTCCATAATATATGATCTTAGATATATTGGTCTTGGCATCTCCTCGGCCATTCTTAAGGTCACTAGCGGCTTTTTTAATCAGTCGTGCATATTGTGCTGGCGTGTTAGCAAAGGCTAATACTATACGTCCTAAAGGACCAGCTTGTTGTTGACTAATTTTATCAGGTCTACTTGATTGCTGCGACTCTTCTGCGATCTCTCTAAAATCTCTGAAAGCCGATTCTTCTGCTTCAGCTTCTGTTAAGCCTTCTTTCTGTAAAGCTTTAATTCTATTTCTGTAAAATGACGCTCCACCTGATGCAATTGCAAAACTATCAGCAATCTGAGTAGGCAAGAAACCTAATTTGAGTAATCCAGCAATAACATTTCTTGCACTATTACCAGGACCTTTTGCCATTTCAGCAATATCAGCTTCATTTACGTTTAGCTTAATACCGCTACGTCTATCTAATAGGAACGGTGAATTAAACAACTTAATAAAGTCTTTCCAGTACTGAGGTTGATTAGCGAAAGCTTGTCCGGCTTTTAAAACATTGTTATCACTAAAGTTTATAAAGTTGATAGCAGATATAGTTTGAAGTACAGCTGATCTAGTGTTAAAGAACATAATAGCACCAACTGAGTTCGTTAACCAGTCTGTAAATCTACCTGTTATGGTATCAGTTCCAAAAGATCTGTTTCTACCAGTCTGCATACGTTGCAATATGTTTTCCATTGCGACTCTATATTCTTTTCCGTAAGCAGCTTCAAGCTTGTTAAGGTTTGTTTCAGAGAATATTTGATCGACATTTTGCTGCCAAACCTCTAAATACTTAATTCTTTTAGTAGTATTCAAACCTTTTATAAGATCTGTGTCAATAGTACCGGCAACCCAACCAGCATCAGGAGCGGCATAAGCGTCACCTTTATTTATTGCCATCAATTCAGCAGCAAAACTCTTTAAATTAGAATCTTTTTCTACAAAACTAACTAAATCTTTTTGATCCTGTTCAGACATGCCAGGTATTTCCATACCTTGTTGGTCCCATATATAAGCTCTAACAGCTTGCTCTTGAGTAAAAGGTTCTCCTGGTATTTTTTTACGTAAATTCTTTGGTACTATTTTTAGATTCTTTTTTAAAGCTCTAAAATCCTGCATCAGAGTAGCTCTGTCATTGGCTAAATCGTTCATAGCAGAAGCAAACGGATTCAATAAATGAGCTTTATACCAAGCCATTTGAGCATCCCCAATAGTTCCTTTGCCAAGCGTAGCGTATAACAAACCTACAAAATCTTCAGCAGATGGAGGTATAAAGAACTTCCACTTACCTTTATTAGATCCTACAACCTCAGCTTTTACTCTAGCATAGGCTTTATCAGAAGCAATACCAGTTTTGTTTTCAATAATATCATTAAAATCTTTACTAAGATTTAAAGACCTACTGAACTTAGATTCTTGAGCTGTGTTTTCGTTGTCTAAAGTTTCCATTAAACTTAACACTTCTGAATTTCCAAAAGACGTAGACTTACTGAATCTTTCTGAAGGCTCTAAAATTAAGTTATTAGCTTTAGCTGTTTTCTTTAATGTATTATTAAAGTTATCATCTATAAAAGCGCCTGTACTATCAACTCCGTATACATCAAAAATAGTTTTTCCTTGATAAGTCATCAAAGAATTAGGATCAATACCAAAACCTTGTTTAGCTACGTTGGCATTAAAATACCTAGCCCATATATTGTCCTCTAAAGTCCATCCTTCTGGAGTAGCTTCTTTGTAACTAAATTTCTTACCATCAACACCGATACCAGCAAGCTTATCATCGTTAACGTTTAGTAAGGCTCCTTGGAAAAAGTTACGTCTAACATTAGGAAAGCTTTTAGAAATATTACCGCTAGCTGCTTGAATAAATAAATATTGAGCAATTCCAGTAGCTGGCAGCGTATGCTCTTCTGTAAAGAGTCTTTTGCCGTCAGCATCAAACATTTTACCTGTTTGAAAAAACCTAACCGGAGCGCTTTTTCTTATAAAATGACCTTGCCAACCAGCTGTAGACTTAAGCAATCCGCCTACTAAAGCTGCGTTATTTTTTCCTTTCCCTTCGGCCATAAACTTTTCAAAAGTTTTAAATATACTCTCTAAAGCTTTTAGTTTATTTTCTTGTCTGTTTATAAAGTTGACATCATTAAATCTTTCTTTGTTTAGTAATAAAACCTCTTTTTTGTTTACTTTTTGAGTGTAAGGCTCTTTGTATAGTAAATCTTTAAACATGTCAGATTCAGGAGGAAACTTAATTCCTTTACTTTCAGCTTTTTCAATCCAAGCTTTGGCATCAGCAACATTTAAAAAGAAAACGTGGCTAGCATATTTTCTAAATGCATTTTTAGGAGCTTTATATTTTGTTTTACCATCTTTCCCTTTTACTAAAACTCCAGGTGCAAAAGAACCATCTTGCATTTTGTAAAACTTAACGTTTCCTCGCATTTCAGAAACAGAAGTGCTTGTACCTTGAAAATTCCTCCAAAAGCTTTTAGGAAATTTAGAAGCTAAACCAGGTATTGGTTTGCCGTTTTCATCTACTTCAGTAGAAATTAAATCATTTAAAAATTTTTCACGTTGCGTTTTATCATTTAAGTTTAAATTAACTATACCTAAAGATTTAAATAAAGCAGGCCATTTTTTATTAGTCTCTGTAGCGTAGTCATTAAAACCTTCTGATAGAATTTTTTCTAAATTTGTTTCTGCTTGAAAAATTGATGTTTTACTAAACTTAAGCTCAGGAGCTCTATCTATTTCGGATAATACTTTAGCTCTTATAGCTAAATCCATTTTATCTTTAGTAACTTCAGGAGCAGCATCTTTAACTAACATTTCAGTTACAACATTGACTAAACCAGCTTTTCTTTTTTGAGTGAAAAACTCTTTAGCTTGCTCAAGCGTTGTAGGCAGTTTAGAGGACACTTTAGGGCCAGACTGTAAGTTAGTATCTTTTGGTAATAAACCTTTATTAACGGCTTCCCTAGCGTCTTTAACGTTAAGTCTAGGACCTTGCTCTGCTAATACTTTTACTTTAGCTTCTCTTTCTAGTTTAACTAGATCCGATGCTGGCAAAGCTTTTAGTATTTCTAATATATTTTTATTAAGAAACTGTTCGTCTATAGCTTTTTCCGTACCCATAAGATCAGATACAGCTTTACGTAGTTTGCTTTTTCTAGCTTCTTTATTTATAGCTGTCTTAACTTTTTTACCAGGTAAATCACCACTTAGTATTTCACCAGAAACTTTTTTAGCTAAATCGTATATAGCATCACCTTGTTTTATTCCAAGAACTCTTCTTAGTTTAGACGTAGTTGATTTATCTGTAGGTGCAACATCAACAGCAACTTCTTCAGCAGCAACGCCTTTAGCTTCCGTTACGTCATCTGTAAATTCTTCACCTAGTATTCTTTTAGACGCTTCAATAGCTCTAGCTGGTAAAAACTTATTTATATAAGCTGCCAACGGAACGCCTGACTCCGCATCGTATTCTCTAACTAAATCTAATATACCACGTTTACCAGTTTCTATTTCGTCTGTAAGCAGTTGACGGTCAAAGCCTGGAGCTTGAGATCTTTTTTCTACTATTTTACTTGTTATAGGTTTAAACTGCTCTATAATATCAAAAGCAGCAGCTTCACCTTGTGTGTCGTATAATTCTTGAACTTTATTAGAAGCGTCTTCTGATCTAGAAAGTTTTGCATCACCACTGTCTACTGTTGTGATACCAGGAACTAAATCTTCTTGAATTGATTTTGATAATTTTCCAGATTTAATGCTTTTATCATACTCACGCATAAAATTATAAACATCTTTACCTGTGTTAAATTTTATTTTAGCAAAACCAGCTTTACGAAGTATAGGAGTTATAAAGTCCATTAGCATAGTACCTAATCCTTCGTCAAACTTAATTTCGTTTTTAGCTATAGCATCAGAAAAGAAAGCTAAATATTCATCAGGCGAGTTATCAAGCTCCTCTTTACTGTATAGTCTATTGCCATCTTTATCAGTAGCATTTGCTCTTAAATCAATAGCAGCATTTTGCTTTTTATTTAGTTGACTTCTAAAATCTTGTATTATTTTACTAGACTCTTTATTAGTCATTAAAGAGTTTTGAAGTATACCATGTAACAGCTCATGGCTACCTACAGACACAGCTCTTGTTTCTGCAGCAATTTCTTTGTTTATGTATATTTTACCGTCTTTAAAAAAACCATCAGCCTCAGAAAACTTAGTTTCATCAGTGTCAAATTGTTTTACTATATCAGCAGTCGTTAAATCATCTATAACCTCTATTCCAAAAGCTTTACCTGCTTTTTTAGCAAACGTAGAACTTTCTTCTACTTTAGCTTTAGAATCTGCTTTAATTATTTCACTTATTTCATTATCTATAACTTTTAATTCTTCTTTCTTACCAGCAGTTATAGCTTCTGATTTAGTTTCTTTTAATTCATTTAATTCGTTTTGGATTTTATCTCTTTCAGCTAATTTATCAACAGCTTGAGCTTCCTGCTCTGTTGTTAAGTCTAAGCTTTTAATTCTACTAACAGAACCTTGTACTCTTCTAAAGTTTTGCTTTATAACATCTCCTTCTGCTTTAGTAAGCTTTCCAGTTAATATTTGCTCTTCAACTCTACTATCTAGTATTTGAGAAGATTTACTTAATTTACTTATTTCAACATCAACAGCGTTTGTTTTAAAATTACCATCTTTGTCACTTTTATAAGCGTCTACTATATCTCCGTATTCGTTAGACTCTCTAATTTTTTTACCTATTTCAGCACTTTGAACTGCTTTTTGAAATTTAAAAACCTGACCACTCATGGTTAATGGAGCGCTGCCTAATCCAGCAAAGGCTTCAAAACCAATTTCTTTAACATCCATTTCTTGGCCAGCAGCTAATCTTCCAACAACTTCACCTGTACCGCCACCAATAATTTCAGTTCCTCCAATAGCAGCAACACGAGTTGCTCTACCAATTCCTTTGCTAGCAAGCTTGCCACCAACACCTTTAGCAAGACCCATAGTAGCTAATTCAATACCCGCTATAGCTGCTCCTCTATTCCTAGCTCTAGTTTTTAAATCTTGTAATTTTTCAGGATTATCTAAAATTGCTTTTATTTTATCTTTTGCTCCAGGGTCATTAATATTTCCACCAATTTCTTCCATTAACAATTCGTTAAAAGTTAAACCAGCTTCCATCATACCCATTGATGCTGACATGGCTCCAGCTATAGCACCTGGAATTGCACCAATGCCAAGACCGTAGGCGGTAGCTGCCGCGCCAACAGCTGCACCAGCTCCTCCACCCGCTAAAGCTGCGGCTGCAACTTCTTCAGAATTTTTAATAGAACTTAACTGTGAAGATATAGAACTAACAAGCATACTGCTTAAAGTAGATGGATTATACGCGGCTCCTTTTAAAAAACCCCACCAACCTCCGCCGGCTTCTTCATATATTCTATCAAACTCTTTCATCTCAAAAGATTGAGAACTTAATCTTAATTCTTTTTTCTTACCTTCAATAAAATTAATAACATCTTGATCGTTTGCAGGATCATCTCCAATGCCAAATCCAGCTAACTCTATACCTAGATCTGTCATTTCTCCTTGCAAAGAACCTTGATTCCAAGCAGTAGATAAGTCACTAAAGAAATCTACTACATTATCAACAACACCAAAAGCTTCTACATCTTCTTCAGGTTTCTCTTCTTCAACTTTTGGTGAATCCAAAGAACCATCCTCCGATGGTAAGTCCGTATCGGACACTTGCTCTACATCCACAGACGTGTCCTGATCCGTGGGCGTTGTCTTTCCCGATTCATCATCTGTTTCGTTCCGACGTTCGTATTCAGCTATGACCATGTTCATTGTCTCTTGAGACTCACCATTGTCAATCATTTTTTGTATAATTCCTCGTAATTCTTCGTTCATTGGATATTATTTTGCTGTTGTACCTAGATATTGTTCATAAACCTGATCCGTAGGTGTTGTCTTTCCTGAATTATCATTAGTATCAAAAAGTATACCCATTTCTCTTAATATCTTTGTTTGCTCGGTTGGCGTAGCGCCTATATCTTCTATCAATTCATCTCTAAAAAACCTTATAATTTCAGAGCGTTGTCTAAGATCGTAAGAAGGATCTTCTTCTTCGTCACCGTATTTAATAGTTACACCTGTTATCGACCCGTTTTCTGCTTTTTCTAATTCAAAACTTTCTTTTGGCATGAACTGCTTTAAATACTCTTCAGGATTTGTAGTAAAACTTTTTATTTCAGATACAGCAATTTCTTTATCAGCTGATCCTTTTTTACCTTTATACTTGTCTTTTATAGTTTTTATTCTTGAAGAAGTAGTTTTTTCGTATCCAGATGTGATCTCATTATTCTCTATCTTCATGTTAGGCAAGAATTTAGACTTAGCTCTGTTGAATACCTCTTGCTCAAAAAGCTTTTGATCCTCCACTGAAACACCTACACCGTTTTCGTTAAAATCTAAGTCTTCGTCGTGACCTAGTATTTCTCTCCAGATAACGTTAGCGGTGTCTCTGTCTTTTAAGTACATCTGAACTTTAGCACGGATTGGACCTTCTATAGCCGTTATTACAGCGGGCATATTAACCGCTTGCACTACAGACTGTACATATTCTCCATCTGCGTTAGGTTTACCGTTTACAATTTCTTTTTTACCAAGATACTGCTCGCTAACCGCTCCACTTTTTGTTAACACTCCAAAGTTTTGCCCATCTTTAGTTCCGCTTGGTGCTTTAAATATCTCACCTAATTCGTCGTCTAGTTTAGGTACAAGTCCTGGATCGTAGTTTAAAGCTTGCTGTTGAGGTATTTCAACAACTTCATCGCCGTATATACCACCACTATATCTAACGTTCCAAGTACCATCAGCTTGAGGAATATACTGTTCCACAGCGCCTTGACCTTGACCAGTTCTAACCATTTGTCTCATCTTGTAAGCTTCATAACCTTTACCAGTTACAGACATACCTCCTTGAGTTCCTGGTCTATTTTCAGAGTTAGTTATATCTTCTAAAAAAACTTGATCAGCGTCAGCACCAGTTTTTATACCTGAAACTAAGTTGGTGTAAGATTTCTGAAGTGTAGAATAATAATCAAGAGCTTCTTGTTGAGCTTCTTTACCTTTAGCTGATTTAATATCCATAGTGGCTCTAGCCATGTCATCTATTAAAGCTTTACCAGCGTCAAACAAGTATGGATTATTAACTCCATTTTTAGACATCTGCTTAGAAAACTCAGCTTGGTTGTTTATTATATATTCAGCGTTTTTTTCTAAAGCTATTTGCTGTTCTTTCTGTTGTCTAGATAGTTCAGCTTCTTGCTTTTCTATAGCGTTAGCAGTTTGTTTGCCTATAGCGCTTATAGTGTTAGCCCAGATCTTACCTGATTCTCTGTCTATTACAGTTACTGGATTTTCGTATGCTCCCATTTATTTGTTTTTTATTTTCCTTTAGCTATAAGAGCTCCAGTTATGTCTCCAGCTGCTGTTAATCCGCTAGATATAGCCGCCGACTGATCTGACCTAGCTTGAGCAGCTGCTTGAGCTTGCCCTGTTATTTGAGCTTGCTTTCTATTAAGTTGCTCTGTCTGTCTTCTTTCTTTTTCGCTGTAAACAAATTCTTTGCCAGACACATCAGCTTGCTGAATTCTACCAGCTTCACCCATTAATGCCCCTTGAACCCTTTTAGCTTCAGCTAGTTTTACAGCTTGTAAATTCTGCTCTCCTTGAGCTCTTAATTGATTATTGTTAGCTTCTTGCATTTCTATGCTAGCTGATATACCTTTTTTGCTTTCTAAAGCCATCCTAGCCAAAGCAGTTGCTCCACCAGCACTTGCTCCTGTAGATCTAAGAGTGTCTAGCGTGTTAGCTAGCGCTAAGTCTGTTTGTTCTGCTTGCATCTCTGCTCCAGCTGTAGAAACGCTTAGAGAGTCAAAAGGATTACTAGCTATAGAGCTAAGATCAGAAACCATTGCAGATAGATCAGTTACACCTTCGTAAGGATTTATAATTGACTGTCTATTTCTTTCTAGCGTATCTAACTCTCCAGTTAAACGTGTTTTTTCTCTTTGAGCTCTTTTGGCTCTTTTACCGGCAGATACAGCACCAAAAATTGAAGCTCCTGCTGCGATAACCGATCCTACTATTATTCCTGACATTTGTTATTTTTTTGATTCTTTGTTGTTGTATTCTTCAATAGTAAAAGAATATAACTCTTTTTCTATTTTTTTTAAGTTTTTAGTGTTAGAAGGATTCTTATGAACATTTATAAATACACAATCTTCTAAGCAAGTTATTAATCTTTTAGCTGCTTTTGTAGACTTTTCATAACAAGGCGCTATATGCTCAACAACTTCTCCATTTGTGTTAACTAATATTCTTCCACTTAATAAAAACCAAAAATGATCGGTATGGTGGTACGCGCTAACTACGAAACTACCTTTTTTCATCAGCATCTTTCGCATGTATAATTGATCTGAAAAGTCATGAGATATAGGAAAGTCTTCATTGTCAACTAGTTCTTTTCCATCTCCAGATAGGCCATCTATGTCGTTATTGTTAATTATTAGATTTTGTAAACCTTCTAATTTTTTATTGAAATTACTTAATTCCATTTAATTTAATTTAATAAGACGACTCTACATAATTTGAAGATGCCGCAAATAATTCTTTCATTCCACCTACATCAGTTACGTTATCTGTAGACATTGTTACTGTTGCAAAGTGACCTTTTATACCTGTCATGTCGGCTCCGAACATAATCTCACCAGCCGCAGCGGGACTATTGTTTATTAGATTAGACATATACTTATTTTCTTTACGATCAAAACCAGCGTGGTTTATTGGAGGAGTTAATTGACTTGGAAATGCATTACCATAGTTGTCGTAAGATCCTTGGTTATAGCTATACACTAAAGCTGTTGTATCTCTAGTTCCTAATCCCCATTCGTCATTTAAAGCACCTTCTGGAGCACCCACACTGTGTATTCCAGTTATATCTGATTTAAAAGAATTAACCTCCCAGCCATTTCCTCCTTCGTAATTAATAGTCTTGAAAACTTTAGACATACTAACTTTAGGATTAAAAATAAACCGTATGCTAGACTTATAT
>Ga0209307_1002420_pt1 | contig 11151 bp, 12 predicted proteins | sample COGITO_mtgs_1105_FD_185519 | JGI IMG/M metagenome (GOLD analysis project Ga0209307, IMG submission 185519) | Pelagic marine microbial communities from North Sea - COGITO_mtgs_110530 (SPAdes) (version 2) | ecosystem: Environmental > Aquatic > Marine > Epipelagic ...
CCAAAGCTATGCCACCATTTAAAGGACTATTATTAATATCTAAAACAATTAATTTAGGAGGCTTATTTCCATCAACCCTGCTTAGAATATCAACTCTTTGAAACTTGTTTTCTTTTACAAGCCTTAACGTTTGCAAGGATGGGGTTGCAGAACCCAAAATAATAGGGATTTCAGCCATTTGAGCTCTCTTAATACTTAAATCTCTTGCAGAAAATTTAAATCCTTCAGATTGTCTAAATGATTGATCATGCTCCTCATCGATAATTATTAGACCAATATTACTTAAAGGGATAAGCGCTGACGATCTAGTGCCTACAATTATCTTAATTGCACCAAATTTAGCCTTGAGCCAAGTTTTAAGCCTTTTTGCAGCAGTCTGTTTTGAATGATAAATGCCAATTTCTCCATTAAATCTATTTTCAAATCTTGATAGAAGCTGAGGTGTGAGATTGATTTCAGGAACTAAAATTAATACAGACTTATTACTTTTAATACATTTCTCAGCAAGCCTCAAGTAAACTTCAGTCTTACCAGAGCCTGTAACGCCGTATAGTAGTGATGGCAAGAACCCCTCAAATTTTGATAGCTTCTTGACTGCTTTCTCTTGATCCTTTGTAAGTTCAAATTGTTTGTTGTCTTCATTTACAGAGTAGTTATCAACCTCTTCTACTTTTTCAATTTTTTTATTATTAATTTTCCTTAAGTCCGTTGGAATAAAGTTATTAAAGACCTCTCCAATTGGATGATGATAATAATCTGATGCCCATAATATAGAATCAAATATAGATTTATCGAATAAAGGGTAATCATCAAGGATTGAGATAATCTTTTTTAGAGCTCCAGTGTTTTTTAAAGAATTAGGTTTTTTAGAATTTTTTACAACCACTCCAACTAGCTTTCTTTTTCCAAATGATACTAATACACGTGTGCCTTTTTTAATTTTTATATCAGAACTATATGTAAAGCATTGCCTTAAAGGCAATGAAACAGCTACATCATAGTAAAAAATATTCATTTTTTGATTGTAAAGAGGTTGTTTTTTGTTATAGTTCTCATCCAAATTTTGATTTTATTATGAAAAAAGATATACATCCTGAATACCGTGAAGTTTTATTCCATGACGCTAGTGCTGATAAGTACTTTCTCATTCGTTCAACGCTAGACACGACCCAAACAAAAGAATGGGAAGATGGGAAAACATATCCATACTATCCTCTTGATATCTCATCTGCTTCTCATCCTTTCTATACCGGTAAACAAAAAATTATTGACACTGGTGGAAGAGTTCAGAAGTTCGAAGAAAGATTTGGTAAAAAAAAGTAAATTAATCAATTTATACCAGAACTTCCAAAGCCTTTTGTTCCTCGCTGTGTTTCAGTGAAGTTGTCTACTATTTCAAAACTTGCCTGAACTACTGGCACTATTATCATTTGTGCAATTCTATCTCCAGGATTAATTTGAAAATCTTGTTCTGATCTATTCCATGCTGGAACCATTAGCTCCCCCTGATAGTCTGAATCTATAAGTCCAACAAGATTACCAAGAACTATGCCATGTTTTGATCCTAACCCTGATCTAGGTATCACCATTGCAGCAAGTTCTGGGTCATCTAGGTGCATAGCAAAACCTATAGGAATTAATTTTGACATACCAGCCTCAAGATTCAATTTAGTGTCAAGACAAGCTCTGAGGTCTAGTCCTGCTGAACCCGCTGTTTCATATTCAGGCAAAGGAATTGAGGATCCCATTAAAGGATTAATAATCTTAATTTTTATATTTTTCAATTTTTAGAGCTCCATGGGTTTAGTAAAAGATTTTAACTTACATTCTTTTAAAGATAAGTCTTTCCATAAACTTTCAATAATAATTTCTGCCAAGCTGCATGTTGGATAGTTAATTGACTCACTATCAGAAAGAGCATTAATAATCTCCAGCATTGCTGGGTTATGGCCTATTATTAAAATTGATGAAGTTGAATTGCTTAATTTTTTAATTAAAGAAATTATTTCATCAGATTTTGCTAAGTAAAGTTTATCTAAATAGATTGCTTCACTTATTGGATATTTAAGTCCATCGCTGCATAGGTCGAAAGTTTGCTTGGTTCTTTCTGCGGAACTACAAAACACCTTATCAACTATGATTGATTGATTATAAAAATAATTAGATAACTTACTTGCTTCTTCTATCCCTTTTTTTGTTAGTGGCCTGTCAAAATCTTGCTGATTTAAACTACTCCAATCTGAATTGGCATGTCTTAATAAGTAAATTTGTTTCACAATAGTATTGCTAAGTTCTCCAGTGTTCTATAAAATCGCGTTTCTATGAGTAAAATATGTCAAGTAACAGGTAAGATACCACAGTCTGGAAACAATGTTTCCCACGCTAAAAATAGGACTAAAAGAAAGTTTTTTCCTAACCTTCACACACACAAATTTTGGGTTGAGTCTGAAAATAGATTTGTAAACCTTAAAGTTTCTGCGAAGGGCATGAGAATTATAGATAAAAAAGGTATAAGCGAAGTTCTTAAAGAGCTTAGAGCTAAGGGTCAAAAAATATAATCTATATCTTATTTATTCCCGAAGCCTGTCTTATAAAGAAAGTTTTAATAAATCTCGATTTATTTACAAAAGAAAGTCCAAAATTCCTAAATAGTCTTAAGTAAAGGTTGTCTGATCCAAACAAATCAACAAAAAAGTCCATAGACTTCAACATTAATAAATTCATACTCTTTCTTCTAATTTCATACCTTTTAAGAACTGATTTCTCATTAATCGAAATACCTTTTTTATATGCATTGATAATTTCCTCACAAAATACATCCGCGTCTGCAAAACCTAAATTTATTCCCTGGCCTGCTAATGGATGAATTGAATGAGCTGCATCTCCAAGAAGAACAACAGAGCCATTGATATAGTTTTCAAAATGATGATTGGTTAACCTAAAACTTAGCATGTCTGATATGGGTCTCAATTGTATGGAGAGTTTTGATTCAAAAAAAGCAATATTAGCAGTTACATATTCTGAAATTTCTTTGCCTCTAAGATCTTTATTATTTATAGACCAAACGACTGTATAGCTATTAGATGTTCCTTGATAGTCTGGTGCCGGCATAAGTGCAAAAATTCCCTTTTCAGAAAAAACTTGATGGGCTTTGGTCTTATTATTTTCATCAGCCTCAACAATAAAAGTAATTGCTGTTTGAAAGTAGTCATCTGATTTACTAGAAAGGGATGAGATTTTTGCAACATTTGAATTTCTTCCATCACATCCTGCAATAACATTTGCTTTAATAAACGTATCATCTTTTAGGATGACCTCAGGATCAGACTCTGTATTTAAATTCTGTATGGTATTTATCTCATTATTAAAATAAGTTCTATCTCTACAGAATTCTGAAGTCAGAGAGTGCAATTCATTAAAGTAGATTACGTAAGAAAGACTCCCGGCATTAATATCACTTGCAGCAAATTGGATCTTACCCGAGCCCTCTCCATCTAATACATTTATATGTTCTACTTTCGAGAATGATGGAGAAATACCTACATCTTTTAGAAGCTGTATGGAATTCTCATTAAGTGTGACAGTTCTGATTCCAGAGCCTTTGGGCAAAGAACCATCTGATTTTTCAATAATAATATTATGTATATTATTTCTTTGAAGTCTTAGAGAAATATAATTGCCTATTATCCCCCCACCAGAAATAATAATTGGAACATTCATAACCTATGCCATTAAAGATTCTATTTCTTGAGGATTAGATGGAACTTTTTCCGTTAAGTTAATATTCCCTGATTCTGTTACAAGAATATCATCTTCTATTCTAATGCCTATACCCTTCCACTTATCTTCAACATCCATGGAGCTACTTATATAAATTCCTGGCTCGATTGTTGTAACCATGCCTGGCTTGAATTTCATAAAATCATCGCCTTCCATATAGTCCCCAACGTCATGAACATCTAAACCAAGCCAATGACCAACCTTATGCATATAAAAATCTTTAAAAGCTCCTTCTTTATGAAGCTGTTCCGGATCTCCTGAGAGAATTCCAAGCTCAATAAGTCCTTCAGTGATAACCTTTTCTGAAATTACTTGTGGCTGCATTATATTATTTCCAGTTTTAACAGCTTCTATGGCTGCAAGGTTTGCTTTAAGAACAACATTATAGATTTGCAATTGTTCATCTGAAAACTTTCCACCTACTGGGAATGTTCGCGTAATATCTGATGCATACATTTTATATTCACAGCCTGCGTCTACAAGTATTAAGTCTGTCTTGTTAAGATTTTTATCATTTTCAATATAGTGGAGAACGCATGCCCCTTCTCCGCCTGCTACTATTGGTGTATAGGCTGGAAACCTACCTCCTCTTTTTGCAAACTCATATAAAAATAAGGCTTCTATCTCTTGCTCATTATCTCCAGGTTTTATTGATTTCATAACTTCAATAAATGACTGAGCTGATATATCGCAAGCTTTTTTCATTGTTTCAATCTCATGATCATCTTTTATAAGTCTTAAATTACCAACCAAAGAAGAGCCATCTATTATATCTATTGACCTGCTATGCCTATCTTTAGAATTTGCCGCACAAGTCCAGTCGATAACCTTCTGATCAAAGCCACTTTTTTTTCCGATAGAATAAAATACCTTATCAAGACCTTGAAGAATTTCAGGAACAAGGCTATCTGATTTATGATTTTCAAATGCTTGATCAAAAAGAAAATCATTTATTGCGCCTTCAGGACCTGCTCTATAACCATCCCAAATTTCTTTAAGCTTATCTTTCTCAGGAACAAAAATGATTGAATCAATGCTATTACCATTATTAACAAGAACCATCAAAGAAGATGGCTCACAAAATCCAGATAAATAATAAAAACTGCTTTCCTGCCTGAGATTATATGATGAATCTGCATTTCTATATTGCAAATCAGCACCAGGAATAATCAAGGCTGAATTCTTAGGCAGATGCTTAATAAGTGAATTTCGTCTATTTTTATATATTATTTTTTCCATGCGATATTTTACTCTTTTATTAAAGAAACTTTCCAATTCTTTCTAGTGCAATTAAACTTATAGAATGTCAGACAAAAGTAATTCATCTTTAGGCAAGCTTCAAGAAAAGGTCGATCTTTTGATAAAAAGATTTGATGAACAAAAAGGAATTATAGACTCTTATATTCAACGTGAAAGGAGTTGGAAGAAAGACAAACTTCTTTTGAATAAAGAAATAAATAAATTGAAAAAATAATGTCAGAAATGGAAACCCTATCTTTAAGAATATTTGGTCGCGATCTTACCTTGGCATGCCCGCCAGAGGAAAAGAATCAACTCATTGATGCAGCTAAATTATTGAATGACGAGCTTGATTTAATTAACGATAAGAATAATGCTTTGGTTATAGTAGGCTTAAGTATGGCTAACAAGCTTCTCAATAAATCAGATGGAAATGACACTCAATCCTCTGCTAGCAATCAAGACATTGAAAGACTGATAGAAAAAATAGAATCTGTTCTCTAAAAATAAACTTTTACTCTATTCCTATATATTTTATAATTTAGGAGCATTCTGGTTCATTCGCTAATGTGTTAATAAATTTGAACCGATACAATTAAATAGGTGATATTCCTCTAGCATTGTTGCGCAGTACCTTTATAGGGAAGCCTGATTTGTTATGAAATTCACCACCTGACCCTTCGGTTCAGGTATAACACATGGCGGTGATTTGGTTTGTTAGCCTCGGCACAATTTATGGTGAAAAATAAAATACGAAAATCACTCTTTGAGCAGGGGCAATCCATCTCAAACGAATCAAAGAATAAGCTCGGTTTGCAAATTCAAAAGCACGCTCTAGAAATAATTGATACAAGAGATATTGATAATATTGCCTTGTATTTTCCCTTCCGAAATGAAGTTAATACAAATATTTTAGTAAAAACTTTTACAAATCTTCATAAGAATATTTATATGCCTAAAGTGCTTGATGAAACTAATATGGCCTTTAATTTACTTTGTCATAAATCTAAATTTTCTATAAATAGATTCGGAATAAAAGAACTTGATAATACAGATTACATTGATATAAATAATATTGATTTAATGTTTATTCCTATGGTTGGAGTCGATCCAAATGGATACAGACTGGGTTATGGATCAGGATATTATGATAGAATTATCAGTTCCTTTGATGAGCAGTCAATTAAGCCGTTGCTGGTAGGACTGGCATTTGAATACCAGGTTTTTGAAATGCATTTTGGTGAGATGCACGATCTTAAATACAATCTCGTTTTTAGTGAAAATAACGAGATGTTTTCATATCTTATAGACTAAACTAGTTAAAAAATAAAAGATTATGCACAGAATTTTTAAAACATTACTTCTGCTTCTTATTCCAACAGTAAGCTGGGCAAGCTCAATGAATATTGATGGCTCTCTTGATGAGCCTCAATGGAATAGCGCAGTTGAGATTAAAGATTTTTATGAGACCTCTCCTTTTACTCTTAAAAAGTCTGAACTTGATACAACTGTTTTAATTTTTTCTAATGAAGATGGGATTTATGTGGGATTTAAAAACTTCCAAGACAATGAATCTATGCTTTCAAGAAAAACACTTAGAGATGAGATAAATTCACTTAGTGATAAGAACTCCATAAATATAGATTTTGATGGAGATGCTAATAAAGCATATATTTTTGCAATTAATCTTGGAGACTCATTATTTGATGCTATAAAAACTCAATCAGGAGATTTTAAAACTGATTGGGATGGAGATTGGGTTGCTAAAACACAAAAATATGATGGTTATTGGGTTTCTGAATTCTTTCTTCCTTGGGATATTACATTGATGACCCAGCCTGAAGGAGGTCTAAGAAAAATTAATTATGCTGCATTGCGTTATAGTGCAGAAAATCAATCATGGACGAGCAGTGCAGGAACAATGGCTTCCAGAAATAACTATTTCCAAGAGTTAGATAGTCTTGAAATAAATAATTATACAAAATCCAAGCTTACTTTTTTTCCATATATATCTGCTAATAAAAACTCAGTAACAGAACAAGAAAATTCTGATTTCGGAGCTGAAATTTTTTATACCACAGGCAAAGGTCAACAATTAAATTTAGCAATTAACCCTGATTTTGGTCAGGCCGAAAGTGACGATGTGGTTATTAATTTTTCTGCACAAGAGACCTTTTATTCTGAAAAAAGAGCTTTTTTTAATGAAAATCAGTCGCTATTTGATATTAGCCATTACGATAGATACTCTGTAATTAATACTCGAAGAATTGGCGCAGCCCCAAGTTATATGTGTTCAGACGAGACCAATATAGAAGAATGTGAAGCATCTAAAAAGAACTTCTCTGATATTGATTTTGCATTGAGATTTACCCAAAAAGATAAGAGCAATGAATTTGGTGTTTTTATTGCAAGTGAAGCTGATGAAGACTATTCAATTGGAAGAAAATACTATGCTTTGCGAGCAAGATCAAAGTTTGGGGATAAGACATTAGGCTATATGATAACTAATGTTGAGGACGATATGACAGGAGAATCATCAACTGTAAATGTTATTGACTACGTCAATGTTCATTCAAAAAAATTAATTACTTACACTGACTTTTTAACATCAGAAAAAAATGGGAATAACGCAATTGGATATAGAACACAATTCTCATATCTACCAAGCAATCTTTCTTATATAAGCGGTAGCGCCCTATACTTTGAAGATGATTTTCAATTAAATGATTTTGGTTACTTAAAAAGAAGGGATTGGATTCATTTTGGTATTGGGGGTGGAAGAAAACTTAATGAATTTCATAATGACTCTAAATTAAAACAAATAGATAATGGGATTGATCTAAACTATGATGCTGATACTGAAGGCAACTCGAACCCAATAGGCTTAGATCAAAAAAATTCATTTAGTTTCAAAGATAATTCTAAATTTCAATTAGATTTTAATTTCAGATCTTCTGGAAAAAATACTACTATCACCAGGAAGGACCAAGTCTACCCTTTTATTAAATCAAAAAGAAGATTAGGAATCACAGCAGACTTTGAGGCTAAAAACTATTCATTCTGGACATATGACTGGAGAGTTAGTTTTTTCAAAGGAGGCAAAGATGATAGATGGGAATCAGATGGATACAGCAGAAAGTTTTACAAAATAGCAGGCTCAATATTTCCAAGTGATAATTTAAAGATTAATGCTCAATATAGAATAAGGAAAGAGAGCGAATGGCTAATATGGCAAGATAGTAATAACCTTGCTTCATATGATTCAAGACAAGATACTCTAAGCTTTGATCTTAATTGGTTTAGAAATAACAAGCATGAAATCAGACTTAAAAGTCAGTTTGTTGCTCTGAAAGCAGAGAACCCTGTTAGTATTTTTTCAGACTCTGATGGCTACCTTTATAAAGGGAATAATTTAGTTAACGAGTTTGATACTGGAGTAGCTTCATTTCAAATTAGATATAAATATGAGCTTGCGCCATTATCATACCTATTTTTGGTATATTCAAAAGGGGGGCGTATTTATGATGAAGAAGATGATAGATCTCAATCCGAGCTATTCAGAGAGCCATGGAAGAATCCTAGTGACGAGCTTTTTTCAATTAAATTTAGATTAAAGTATTAATCTTTTATTTTAGGAAGTCTTTATAAGCTTTATTAGAGGTTTCTTCTGTAAAAATAGTTCCAGATTTATTTAAATGCTTTATTAGTTTGGCCTTATCTTTTTCTTTGCCCTCAATGCCAATCAATATCTTTCCAAAGGCTGACCCTAAATTTCTATAATGGAACAAAGAAATATTCCATCTGTTTCCAAATCTCTCAAGGAAATTTAATAGCGCCCCTGGCTTCTCTGGAAATTCTCCTCTAAATATTCTTTCGCTATTCTGTGACCCTAGATCACTATTTCTCCCGCCAACCATATGTCTTAAATGATCATTAGATATTTCATTTCGAGTAAAGTCACTAAAAGCAAATCCTGCTTTTTTTAATTTAAGTTTAAGTGTTTCAAACGATTTTTCAGTTTTAGTCCTTACGCCAACTAAAACATATGCATCTTTCAAACTAGACTTCCTATAATTAAATTCTGTAACTTGAGAGCTTCCGAACATTCGAGATAATTTTAGAAAACTGCCAGGTATCTCCGGAATTTTTATACTTAGTATCTTTTCTCTATTTTCTCCAATTTCTGATCTTTCAACAATAAAATTAAGTCTTTGGAAGTTAACATTAGCGCCTGAGCTTATGGCTATCAGTTTCTTGTTTTTTACTTTCCTTGAATATTTTTTCAATCCAGCAAGCGCCAATGCCCCAGCAGGCTCAGAAAGAACCCTTGTGTCTTCAAAGATATCTTTTACGGCTGTACAAACCTCATCAACACTAACTGTTATGACCTCATCAACACACTCTTTGATAACATCAAAATTATTCTTTCCAACTGTTGATACGGCAACTCCATCAGCAAAAAGTCCCACTTCTTTTAATGTAACTCTTTTGTTAGCCTTAACTGCCTCTGCAAGGCATGCAGAGTCCTCAACTTCGACTCCAATAATTTTTGTTTTCTTATTGTTCTGTGATATCCAAGCAGAAACTCCAGCTAAAATACCCCCACCTCCAACAGGAACAAAAACAACATCGAAGTTATTGTCATCTTCAAGAATCTCTTTGCCTATAGTTCCCTGTCCAGCAATAGTTAACGGGTCATCAAAGGGGTGAACAAAAGATAATTTATTTTTCTTTGCAAGAGAGAGTGCTTCTTTTAATGCGGCGTTAACGTTGTCACCATGCTGGATTATTTTTGCTCCAAATCTCTTTACATCCTTTATCTTTATTTCAGGAGTTGTAATTGGCATGACAATCATACATTTAATTTTTAATTTTTTACATGCGCTAGCAACCCCTTGTGCATGATTACCTGCCGATGCTGCAATTACCCCTCTCTTCTTTTGAGCATCAGTTAAATTTAAAATTTTGTTATATGCACCCCTGTTTTTAAAAGAAAAAATGGGCTGTAAATCTTCTCTTTTCAAAAATATCTGATTGCCTTCTTTAAAAGAAATATTTGGAGCAAAAGTAATGGGCGATCGAAGTGCTACATCATATACAGATGCATTAGAAATAAGTTTTAGGTACTTTTTAGAATTCTTGAAAGAACCTGTTTTTTTAATTTTTAGTCTCAAAATAATTATCTATGTTTATTTTCTTGTATTATAACGCTATGAGTGGCTCAAAGATAAATGTTGCTAAACAAGCTATTAAATACATTGAAAAAAAACTTCATCCCGAGATGATCTTGGGAATTGGTACAGGCTCAACAGTAAATTTTTTTATAGAAGAACTAAAAGATTTTAAGCATAAATTTGCTGGAGCTGTATCCAGCTCAGAAGCATCGTCTAAACTATTAAATGAAAATGGTATTGAAGTTTTCAATCTTAATGATGTTATTGATATTTCTTTTTATATTGATGGGGCTGATGAAGTTTCACCTCAAAACTTTCTTATCAAAGGTGGTGGTGGTGCACATACAAGAGAAAAAATAGTTGCATCTGCATCAAATGAATTTATTTGTATTGTAGATAGCTCTAAGATGGTTAACAGTCTAGGCACCTTCCCTCTTCCTGTAGAAGTAATACCAGAAAGTAGAAGTTTAGTAGCTAGAAAAATTGTCTCTATAGGTGGAACTCCTAATTACAGGAATGGCTTTGTAACAGATCAAGGAAATCATATATTAGATGTTCATGATATGGACATATCAGACCCTATTAAACTAGAAGCAATGATTAATAATATTCCTGGAGTTGTTGATAATGGAATTTTTGGTCTTAATAAACCTGAAACAGTTCTAGTTTCAGAATAACTTTACAGCAGGCCCTCTATAGCTGATATTAATTCTTGCGAATCTGGCTTTACTTTTGAACCATATGTCGAAACGACTTTACCTTCTTTTGAGATTAGATACTTATTAAAGTTCCATGAAGGGGTGTATCCTGTTTCTGCTGTAAGTTTTTTATAAAAGGGGTGAGCTTTTTTTCCTCTTACCTTAACAGTCGAAAACATAGGAAAGTCGACGCCATACTCAGTCGAACAAAATTCTGCAACATCACTTTCATCTGAATATTCTTGAAGAAAATCTCTAGA
>Ga0209307_1002446_pt1 | contig 11096 bp, 11 predicted proteins | sample COGITO_mtgs_1105_FD_185519 | JGI IMG/M metagenome (GOLD analysis project Ga0209307, IMG submission 185519) | Pelagic marine microbial communities from North Sea - COGITO_mtgs_110530 (SPAdes) (version 2) | ecosystem: Environmental > Aquatic > Marine > Epipelagic ...
AAACCGATAGAAAAGGTTGGACTGACACCACATTCTTGTTTTTATGTATTAATGCATCCAAGTGAGCATCGATTTTTAACCTTAAACGACATGGATATGGTTTTAAATATCTTATTGCCATTGAATTATACTATTAATGAGGTGTTAACTAAAATAGAAATAAAGCGTATAAGAAATATTGTATATGTTGTTACTAAATAAAATAGATAAATTGATTTAATAATAAGGCTACAATTATAATTAACAAATAAACAGTAGAATACGATGATAGAAGATATATTTAAAGAATACATGGACAGTTTAACTAAACAAGAAAAAATGGCGTTGGAAATAGCACAAGATATGCTAGGCTCATCTTTTGATATGGAAAAATGTATTGGTTTTAATAAATGGTTAAAAGCTAGAAATAATAAATCTAATTAATTTATATCATGGAAGCAAAAAATACACAAGAAAATAAAATAGAAGCAGAAGAAAGTAAAATAACAGAAGTAAAACCGCCAACCACTCCGGCGACTACAGATGATGCAGTTGCTGATGTAGATGCAAAAGTAGAAACAGAGCCTGTAGAGGCAACTACAACAAATAAAGAGAGTAAAGAAGAAGGTGAAGTGGGAAACGAAAAAGAAGAAGAAGAAGGTGAAAAAGTAGATCAAGGTAAACAACAATTCAACAACAAAGGTTTGGAAGTAACTGCAAAAACCCTTAATAAAACTAATTTTTCACGATCACGAGAATTGGCGGATAAATATGCAAATCAGTTAATAGATAGTGCTGAACGATTTGGCAAAAAAATAAGCATTGATAAAATAAAAGAAAAACTAGGCGAAGATTTATTTAGAAATTTAAAGCAAACATCTTTAAAATACTTTTTTGATTTTCTTTCCAAATACTCAAACACCAGTATGGATATTATAAATGATGTATTTAAAAGTGCCTCGATTGATTTAGAAGAAGATGGGTTTTCTGGTTTGTTAAGTGCTAAAAATAGAATGCGAGGAAATATACTATTAATGTTTTTATTGGACCGGTTAAACTTTGCTTTAACTAACCCAGAAACACGACAGAAACTACTGGAAACAACTGAATTATTAAAGCAGTTTACCAATGAAACATTTATGGCAATTATAACTACATTGCGAGAAAATAAAGAAGTGCTGGAACAAACAATGGAACAGTTTAGACCCATTATAAAACAATTTATAGTTACAACGGTAAGTGCTCTTATACAGGGATTGATGGTAGCAATTGCCGCATCTGGTCCAATTGGTGCCCCTGCTAATTTATTTTTTCAAGGCACAAAAGTTATTAATGAAGTAGCACCCAAATTAGGACAGTTTTCTGAAAATGTTGGAAACATTATTGAAAAATATGATAAATTGTTGGCTAGTTTAAGTAATAAAGGAGAAGGACCATTAAATCAATTTAAACAAATGAAAGAAAAGGTCACTGATTTTACAGACATGATTGCATCTGTTACTCAAGATGCCGCATTAATTGATGCAATGAGCAAAAATGCATAAAATATAAAAAATTATAGTTATTTTATATTTTACTATTATTTTACTATTATTTTACTATTATTTTACTATTATTTTACTATTTATAGATTTTTGCTGCTATTAACTTAAAACCCCATTCGTTTAAACATGCTGAAACTCATTTCCTTTTTCTCTTTTTCTGCTGATAATTCGTCTGTTCTTTTTGTTGTAAATGGAAACATTTCATTTAGCTTTCCCATATATATAAACTTATTGGCTTGATCTACCACAGTTTCATTTGCCTTATCTTTTTTACTTTTGCTTTCATATCGTTTGTCTACATTTGTTTTTAACTTGGCAAATACATCATCATCTTCATCGTCGTCATTTTCATTTAGCTTTACAAAATCTTCTTTCTCCATATCTTTTAATTCTTTTTCCCTTTTTCTTTTTTCTTCTGCCCTTTCTCGCTTCTCCTTCAACAATCGTTTCCTATCAATATACATGTTTTTACAACGATAAAACTTGACAAATTTTCTACAAATAGTTTCCAAATAATCATACTTGATCGTTTTCTCCGCCCAATATTCAAACCCTTCTTTATACTTATTGTATCTCATAAAGGCAATTCCATCTGGCGTCATATCAGAGATATATACTGTTTCACTTGGATTTCCACTTATGTCTTCAATTTCGTCAATATCATATTGTTCTTCGTATTTCAACTCTTCTTCATCTTCATCTTCATCGCTTTCAACTGGATATTTGTCAATCATCGGTTTATAAACATACTTAGCAACAAATATAGATGAAATCATAAATCCACTCACCCCAATACTTAACGTGAATGCGAATTTTAATAGATATACTATAAAATTAACATTATAAATTATTCCCAATGTGCATAACACGGCATTTAATCCCATGCCAATTATGAATAGATCTTTATTGTGCTCCCAATAATTAGTAGCAAATTCCTCATATAGTTTAAACATTTCAACACCTTTATCAGTTCGCATTTTGTATTTGATACAAAAATTATTTGTTTATATTTAAATCAATTTTATATATATTTATCCACAACTAAACAATTGATGGTTTTAGCATGATGGAGTATATAGCTAATTATTAACCATTTCCTGTCTTAATTGCATTAAATCTTCTATTTCTTGAGGTAGATATGGAACTGTGTATTTAATATATAAAGGCTTCGATGGATGCAAGCAAATCAAATACATGTTTTTTATTTTTTTATCGTAATTTTTTTCCAATAAATATTTGTAGGTGTTTAGTTGTAGTGTATAGTGCCAAAAGTTAGTATCTGGTAAATGTTCAATACATGTTGTTGTTGCCGATTGCCATGGATTGTGTTTTTTGATTTCTTTACATCGCTTCCAATCACAAATATCCAATGTCCCGTCTGGATTTTCATAAATCATATCAATAGAACCGGCTAATTGTAATTCTTTATCGTATACCATCCATTCCGTTCTATATGGTTTTAATTGGCTGCTTAAATGAAATTTCATAAAGTAAAAGAATTCAGTAGAGTCATTTTCTACTTTATTGTTGTTGTAATAACATTCAATATCATAATGCATTTTTGTGCCAGCAGTAGATGCTTCTACTTTATTTCTCTCCCATTCATCTTTTATTTCTTGCTTGGTTTTGCCATAATATTTATTATTAATCCATTTTGGTGAATTCATCATTTTGTCAATTATTTTATCACTATCAAACTTTTGAAAATGACTATGGTTCCATGTAGTTACAGACATAAAACTACTGTCGCCATCTATTGTGTATATATGAGGACCTTCATCAAATGTGATGTGGCTGTCTCGTTCATGTGGGTATTTTCTACTTAAATATTCCAAATCCATTGCGGTTTGCTGACTATAATAAATACTGATGATGCATTTATTATATTTTTATTATTCAATTTATAAGATTGGTGATTTTAGGCGGTTTACTGTAGTTTATTATAGCATACTACTTAAAACTGTTTTCATTTGTGATTTTAAGGTTTCCACATCGCCTTTTAAACTGACATTTTCATTTTGCAATTTTTTCACATCATTATTCAATTCCTTAATTGATTCAATCAATAAAGATACTAAGTTTCCATAATTAACTGATAATAAATGTTGTGGTGAATCATCTTGATTTACTACTTCTGGCACTACTTTTTCTACTTCTTGGGCAATTAAACCAATATGTTTTTTGTCATTGTTTATATCGTTTCTATTGTATCGAACACCTCTTAATTTACATACTGTGGACAAAGGGTCTTCAATTGTTTCTACATTATACTTTAATCGTTCATCTGAATAGTTTGCTACTTCACCTGGAAATAAACTTAATGTGTTGGCATTGCCAAAAGTAATAGAATGATCACAATTTTCAAATACGGATTTGCTTTTATTAGTTAAACATCTAATATCTCCTTCCATTTCGATATTTCCACTAATATCCATTGTAAATGCGTTTCCATCGATTTCTTCCGTGCCAATTGCAAACCGGATATTATTACTAACATCTGTGTTGTATCCAAACGCACTGGAATACGATACTCCGCTTGTATCAATGTTTGTTCCAAATATATAATTAGAAGAACCGTCTACAAGACTATTACTATATCCGGCAACAAAATTATGTTGGTTTTTATTAGGGCTGGTAGAAATCTCGGTGTCTGTTACAATATTAAATTCACCAAATACCGTTGATTTGTTTATGGTTGTTTGGTGCGAACTACCTTGAATAAAACAATTATTTCCTATATTAATGTTATCCGAACCAACATTAAATAAGTAAGAACCCGAATTGTTATTATTATCTCCAAACACATTTGACTTTTCGCCTACAAAGCGATTACCGTCTCCAAAAGTAGTTGTGTTTTTTGATATATCTTCTTTTACATTATTTAAACCCATAATAACATACGGAATAGCAGAACAACTTATGTCTAAAGCCGCCGCAACCGTAAATACATTTACACCGATACCGGTTTCTACACTTAAAATACCTAAGGTGGGATTATTACCAGTGTCTCCTAAAAAAAGAACGGTATTATCTACATAAGTAGTATCTCTGCCCATAATAGTGTTTCCAACAATTGAAAGAGTATTTTTAAATATATTTTGTGTTGGAACAGCGCCAAAAAGCGTATTTTGCGTTTGATAAATACCAACGTTGGTAGTTGTTTGTGGAGGTGTAAATCCTTCAAATTCGGTTTGGGCACCCGCTGTAGCGTCGTTTCTAAGTAACAATTCAGTAGGAACATTTACCCCGGTTTGTTTTATATATAATCTTTCGCCGTCAAAAATTAGTGTCCCATCATTTAAGGAATTAAAGTCTGTTGAACTTTGCACAATTGTTTGAGAGTTACCTAATATTATAAAATCACTGGTTCGTATGGCACCGGATACATCAATAGACACTCTTTCATTTCCAAATACGGCACGCTCGGTTAATTGTGCTGGGTCATGATTTATTAATACCGCACTATGACCGGATGTTCTACTTAATATTGACATCGGTATTGTTTTGTTTCGAGATACATCTATGTTATTTGTAAATGAGTTGTTGTTAGTATAAGTAGGTGAATAGTTTTCATTGCTTACTACAAATGCAATTCCAGCTTCAGCGCGTTCACCGGTTATTTCATCGTATCGTTCATAATATGCGATTCCCGTGGAATCTGTTCCGTTTGTTTCTTCATTAAAACATATAGCTGGTAAACTATTTTTCTCTATTTCATCATTAAATACATTTGATGTATTTTTTCCAAAAGATAATCTACAAGAAGGGGTGACGGTTCCTAATCCTACTAATAAATCGTCTGAATATGATGATACTGTAGTGAATTGATTGGCGCCTTCTTCTGCATAAGTTAAACTAAATACATTACTTTCATTAAATGATATAGATTGGTCCGACCGAATCCCACCTTCTGTTCCATGTTTCGCCATATTTTGAATAGATGTCATTTTTTATATATATAAATAATATTTAATAAAATAATAATCTTACTTCGTTTTATTTTCTCACTATAATATTTTAAAAAGCGCTCAGGTAAAATAGTAATTTATGTGAATAAATTAATATTTAGATAAATTAAAAATGGTTTATAATATTGAATTGTCCCTGAAAGTAAAACAACAATCCAACATGACAAAAACAACAAATGACATAATAGAACAATCGTATAATTATTCATGTAATAATCATTATGTCAATTATGAGTATATTCATAAAAGAAAGATAGTTGTTAGAAATAATTGTGTGATTAGTTTAACGTTCGAGGATAACCCAATAGAAATCGGTAAATTTATAAGAAAAATAAAAACAAATAGGTCAATTAGCATTGAATGTATATCATATGAAGATACAGTTACGGATTTACTATATGCTTCTAAACAGTATTTAAATATTATGGAAAAATCAAAGGTAAAAGAATATTTGGAAAAAAAAAAGAATGGATTATTAGATACAACCTCGGTTATTATGCTAGAAGTGTATAAAAAAAGATGAGTTAGTTTTGCCGTTGCTTTTCACTACAAAGTGTTCCATCTATTGAAAATTCATATCATATATTTCTTTACAAATTTTTTTATTAGCAAAATCTATACCTATAAACCCAGGTTTATCGTTCCATTTTTTTATTTCTTCTATTTTAATTCGAAACCATATATTTGTAAAAAACGAAACTATTCTAGGAGGAATTACACCTTTCAATGGCACATAATTTAATTGTATTTCTAGTGTTTTATATCTATTATCATCGTTATTTTCTATTAAAAAATGTTTTATACTATCATTAACACTACATATATTTGTTAAACTCCAACTATTGTTTACTAAAATGGACGTATCGCTATCTAATTTTCCTTTACATGTATCTTTACATAAATAATATTCTGGTATTGGAATAATTTTTCCTCTTAAGTTTTTTATAGGTTCATTAAAATTTATGTCTTGATGTATTACCGGGCCTTCGTTTATTATTTTCCATAAATCATGTATATAAGTTAATTCCCATTCGTCTCGGGTGTTCCATTCTCTTTTAAAAAACAAAAACACAAATTCACTAGGATTATTTTTCAAAAAATCACTTATTTCTTTGATTAATGATCTCATATAATAACTTGACTGTAATGCATGTGGTATATTTATACTACCGTCTTTTAATCTTCTCAGTCTAATATCAAATGCTCTTACACCAATCGCTAGTTGTTGTGTGATTGATTTATTTTGACATTGGGCCCATTTCCATGGTATAGACATTGAGCAATGCCTAGGAGCGACAGCACCCGAATTGTGAGTTTTAGGTATAGCATTTAAATCACGGATTCTTTTACTATCGTCTATTTCTTTCATCCAATTCATTATTATATATATATATCATATTATTTTACTATAATCTTTTACTTTTTATATTTTTTTCTTTGTTTTTGATGGCGCCTTTGATTTGCTTTTTTTTGTTTTTTTATTTTTTGCTTTGCCCTTCCTTTTTGTATTTTTTATCGCTTGTTTTGCTTTTCTTGTTTTTTTGTTTTTTTTGTTTTCTTGTTCTATCATTTGTTTTAACCTATCTTTTAACGGCATATTTTTGTTTTTCATTATTCTAGTAAATAAATCATCTATGTTTTTATTGGAAAGTTTATATTGATGCATATCTTTATTGTTTTTCATAACAATATTTGCATTTTCTCCATCATAATCAAAAGCATATTGTTTATTTAAAACTACATTTCCGTCTATTGTTTTCATAATTTTTCCTGTTTGAACTACATATTCTTTACTCATTATATTGTATATATAAATAATAATAATATTAAAATTTTAATAACATTAAAGTTTTAATAACATTTCAATATTAATAAAATATTAATAATATTTTATTAATATTCTATTAATATAAATGAGTGCCAATGTTAATAATACTAATAAAATATTGGAGTTTTTAAAAAATATAGCACCGACGACAATGTCAAATGATACTTTGGCTTCAGAATCATATTCGTATTCGGCATCTGAATCATTTAAAATAGGGGGTAGTAAACCGGTGTCCAATAGTAACAATAAAACATTCAATGAAATTAAACAACTATATCATAAAGCATATGGAATATAATAAATAATAAATTGATTGTTTTATTGTGTACTGTTATTAATTATAATTTAAACCCATTTTGTTTAGTTAAAATACAATTAAATAAGATGGCATTCAACCAACAATTTATTGAAGTGTTAGATAAACTTAGGGGATATTATCAAACTAAGGGAAACTTTATGAAAGCACGAGCATATGAAAAAGCCAGAGATTCGCTGATTTTACACAAAACCGATATTACATCTGTAGATCAATTACAAGGTATACCTAATGTTGGTAAGTCCACTATTGGTAAATTAAAAGAATATGTGGAAACAAAAAGTGTTAAAGTCTTGGACGATGCTTTAAATGATCCAGAAATCGTGTTTTCAAATGTATATGGTATTGGGCCAAAAAAAGCGAAAGAATTAGTGGAAACACACCAGGTTAAAACGATTAAAGAATTAAGAAGCAAGCAAGACGATTTGTTAAATGATGTTCAGAAAAAGGGATTACGGTATTATGAAGATATTTTAAAGCGCATTCCCAGAGCAGAAATCGATAAGTATTTAAAGCATATGACTGTCTTATTTGAAAAGGTAAAGGCAGCAAACCCCACCTCTGCAAACAGCACTTTAGATATTGTTGGTTCTTATAGAAGAGGAAAACTGGAATCCGGCGATATTGACATCATTATCTGCAATGAAAATGATGATAACAAAGTGTTTAATGACTTTCTGGATTTAATGATTGAACGCAATTTGTTAATCGAAGTGCTTTCAAGAGGTAATATCAAAAGTCTTGGCGTGGCAAAATTAGGTAAGCATCCAGCCAGGCGTGTTGATTTCATGTTTACTCCTAGAAGCGAAAACGCATTCGCAATATTGTATTTCACAGGAAGCAAAGAATTTAATACCGCTATGAGATCACATGCTCTTACAAAAGGATATAGTTTAAACGAGCATGGATTATATAAAATGGAAAACAAGAAAAAGGGAGAGAAGTTGACACAATTGTTTAAAACGGAAAAAGATGTGTTTGACTTTTTAGGATTGGAATATGTAGCACCAGAAAACAGGAAGGGCGCGAATTCAATGGTAATAAAGAAAGATGCTGGTGTTGTTAAAAGTTCTGTTAAAAAAACCTTAAAAAAGCAATCACGAGGTAAATCTCAACAAAAACCAAGTGTACGCAAACAAACCGTAAAAAAAAGCACAGGTGATGGTAAAAAAAAAGGCAGTGTTAAAACTCGGGAATTGATCGCCCTGTTTAAGGAAAATGGGTTAAACCATTTAAAAACTTTGTCGGAAAAGGAATTGGCTAGTATGATTGTATTGGCTGATAAACAATATTACAGCAATGATAAGCCACTTATGACCGACAGTCAATATGATTTATTAAAGGAATATGTGGAAGAGTTGTATCCTAATAATAAGGCGATACAAAAAGGACATAAAGCATGTGATGTTGCCGTCGATAAAAAAAAAGTTGCCTTACCTTATGAAATGTGGTCGATGGATAAAATCAAAAGTGAAAAGCAAATAAACAACAAGTTGAAAAAGTATACTGGACCTTATATTGTAAGTGCGAAGATGGATGGTATATCGGTGTTGTATTATTCCGAAGACAAATATAAAGATTCACCACAACTATATACGCGAGGCAATGGTAAAAAGGGACAAGATATTACATACTTGTTACCATATTTAAATTTGCCTGTTATACCAGATGTCACGATTCGTGGTGAATTAATTATTAAAAAAAAGCGGTTTCAAGATAAATATGCGGAACAGTTTTCCAACCCAAGAAATTTTGTATCGGGTCTTGCCAATAGTAAAAAGCTAACCGATGACTTGAAAAAGATGGTAGGCGATTTAACCTTTATTGCGTATGAAGTAATTCATCCTGTTATGAAAGGTTCAGAACAAATGCGATTTTTAGAGGATAAATGGGGTAAACACAATACTGTAAAGTATGAATTAATGGATACAATCAATAAAGAAGTTATGTCGGAGTATTTAATGGATTGGAGAGAAAATTATGAATATGAAATTGATGGTATTATTGTTTCGCAAGACGGCATATTTAAGCGCCAATCTAAAAATCCAGATCATGCTTTTGCTTTTAAAATGGTATTATCAGATCAAATGGTCGAAGCCCGTGTAGTAGATGTATTATGGGCTCCCAGTAAAGATGGATATTTAAAACCGCGTGTTAAAATTATGCCTGTTGTTATTGGTGGTGCGACGATTGAATACGCAACTTGTCATAATGCGGACTTTGTTAAGAAAAACGGTATTGGAGTTGGTGCGGTGGTTCAATTGATACGAAGTGGTGATGTGATTCCCAAAGTTCATAAAATGATACATAAAACCACGCCTAAATTTCCTACTAATTACAACTATGTTTGGACGAAAGGAAATGTCGATATAAAACTAAGTGATGAAGATATCAAGGAAAATGATATTGTAAAGATTAAGCGTATTGAGGAATTCTTTAAAAAGTTAGAAGTAGTTGGTATGGGATATAAAAATGTGGAGAAACTATACGAAGCTGGATATAATACAATTGAAAAGTTTGTGAAAATGGAGATAGACAATATCAAACAACTTCCTGGAATGGGGACTACATCTGCGAAAAAGATCGTAGATAGTATTAAAGAACGATTGGAGAAGGTAGAACTCTATGTAATGATGGGTGCTAGCCCGTGTTTTGGGAGAGGAATTGGTGAAAAACGATTAAAGGAGCTGCTTATCCATTATCCATTTGTGCTTAGTAGTAAAAGCTCGGATGATGTGAAGATAAGTAAAATTAGTAGTTTAAAGGGTTTTGATACCAAAACAGCAACGCAAATAGTTCCTTACATTGATGATTTCAAGCGATTCGCAAATAAATTGGGTGTTTTGTATAAGTTATATAGCTTTAAAACCAGTAAGGCAGAAAAAGCGCATCCATTAAAAGACAAGAAAATCGTGGTAACTGGTTCAAGGGATAAGGAATTTATGGAAAAAGTGAAAAAACTGGGTATTCCATTAACTACTTCTGTTAGTAAAAATACGGATTTTGTGTTAGTAAAGTCGATGTCAGAAGAAACGGGTAAAACTGCCAAAGCGAAATCATTGAATATTACTATCATGACAACCCAGGATTTCACTGAAAAGTATTTAAAGTAAGTAATACATAGTGTAATGTATAATGTGTAATGTGTAATGTATAATGTGTAATGTATAATGTATAATATGTAATAAAAAATATAGGGCCAGTGCCTTATATTTTTTATTTGTTGGCATAAGTGGCGTTGGATTTAAGGTGTAATTTGTAAGGAAAACAATGTTTTAATTGGTTGTCATAGTCGTCTATTTCACCATATAAAAAGTAAGCAAGATAAGTGGTGTGAGATACAATCGCAATATTGTTTTCTTTTCTTTGCAAAATAAAATCTTTTACTTGCTTGACTCGTGTTTCTAATTGTTCTAGGGTTTCATTGGTTTCTGCATTCCATAGCGGGTCTGTTTCAGGCA
>Ga0209307_1002452_pt1 | contig 11066 bp, 10 predicted proteins | sample COGITO_mtgs_1105_FD_185519 | JGI IMG/M metagenome (GOLD analysis project Ga0209307, IMG submission 185519) | Pelagic marine microbial communities from North Sea - COGITO_mtgs_110530 (SPAdes) (version 2) | ecosystem: Environmental > Aquatic > Marine > Epipelagic ...
GGCATTATGGCCATTACTCAGGTGGATCATCAGGTGTTAGGTCGGGGGCACATAGGGCCTCTCACACAGCAATTACAAGACGCCTACTGGGCCCTGCACTCGCAGCCCAAGTTCGCCCTTGAGGTGAATTATGAGTTGCCGTTGTAACGCCACTTTGTTCAGACAAGCAGGCCAGTGAGCAGTTAAAAAGCACTGCGCCAGCATTTGATTTAGCTGGTAGCTTTAATTGCTCGTGGCTCCTATAATGTGACTAACAATGTTGTTTAAAACGCTAGTTTTCTAGTTTGTGTTTCATTTAAACGAGTCCCTGCATGGCATATCAGGTTTTAGCCCGTAAATGGCGGCCCCAAAATTTCCACACTATGGTAGGTCAAGAGCATGTATTACGTGCCTTGGTGCATGCCTTAGATGAGCAACGCTTGCATCATGCGTATTTGTTTGCTGGCACCCGTGGGGTTGGTAAAACCACCATTGCGCGTATCTTGGCGCGCTGCCTTAACTGCGAAGAGGGCGTTAGCTCTACTCCCTGTGGTGTGTGTTCAAGTTGCGTTGAAATTACTGAGGGTCGTTTTGTTGACCTGATTGAAGTGGACGCGGCCTCACGAACTAAAGTAGAAGACACGAGAGAGTTGCTCGATAACGTGCAGTATGCGCCGACAAGAGGCCGCTTTAAGGTTTATCTGATTGACGAAGTGCACATGCTTTCTACCAGCAGTTTTAATGCCTTGCTTAAAACCTTGGAAGAGCCACCTCCTCATGTAAAGTTCTTGTTAGCCACCACCGACCCACAAAAACTGCCCATCACGGTGCTGTCGAGGTGTTTACAATTTAACCTTAAGAACATGCCTGCTGAGCAAGTTGCAGGCCATTTACGACATGTGCTTACAAGTGAAACCATTGCCTTTGCCGAAGCCTCTTTGTGGCAGTTGGGTCGCGCTGCTAAAGGCAGTATGCGTGACGCTTTGAGTTTGACAGATCAGGCCATTGCTTTTTGTGGTGGTGATTTAACGGAATCTGCGGTTAACCAAATGTTAGGTAGCATTGACCAAGGCAAAGTCGTTGAGATTGTCAGCCAGTTACAACAGGGCAACGCCTCTGAACTGCTAAAACTTATTGGTGAACTGGGAGAGCAGGGGCAGGATTTCACTGGGGCCCTAGAAGATCTTTTAAGTCTGTTGCATCAAATGGCCATTTGTCAGGTATTACCTGAGGCGCCTGTGTCTGTGCAGTTTGATAGAGCTAAGGTGAAAGAACTGGCCCAACAAACAAGCCCTGCAGACGTTCAGTTGTTTTACCAGATGGGTATTATGGCGCGCAAAGATTTAGAACTTGCACCCGATCTGCAAGCCGGTTTTGAAATGGCGTTGTTACGGATGCTAGCCTTCAGGCCACAGCAGCATGCAGGCCAGATGAAAATCACAGAACCGCAAACTCACACCCAACCCCAAGCCCAAGTGCCTGAGTCTATTACTGCAACAGAAGCTGTTGTAGAAAGTGCAGCAGAGCTTTTAGTTGAGCAAGTTGAGCAAGTTGATGAGTCTACAGCACAAGGCATGCCGGCTACTGAAATGGCGTCAGTGCCTGACGCACCAAATGAAGAACCTTCTATGCCAGAGGCAGCGCTGGTTCAAGAGATAGCGCCAGTTCAAGATTCACCACCTTGGGAAGAAGCACCCAAGCAAGCACAGCAGCCGGTGTTTAATCATGCGCATGAAGAACAACAAGGTGAGCTAGAACCCCAACTAGAACCCCAGCTAGAACAAGCTGCCGCAGCTGAACCCGCCTCGACACCAGAACCTGAAAGTGAAAGTGAACCTGACAGTGAAAGTGAGGGTGAAAGTGAGGGTGAAAGTGAAACTGCAGTGGCAGGGGGTTTAATGCCTGCAAAATCGGGTCGTGATTGGACCTTGGCTGATTTAACGCAAGAAAACTGGGTTAAGGTGTTTAATGATCTTAATTTATCAGGCATGACTCATGGCATTGCAGCTAATATGGTGTTTGCCCAGCGACAAGGCACAAAGCTACAATTTACCTTGCAGCAAGGCCAAAGTAGTATGCTCAATGACACTCATCAAGACCGCATGCGTGAGGCCTTGGAAGCAATGTTTGGTTGTAATTTGGAACTCACTATTAATATTGGTGAAACCCAGGTAGAAACGCCTTTTGCCAACCGTCAAAGGCGTGAAACAGAACATCAACAGCAAGCCATCATGGCCTTAGAAAATGATGCTAATGTGGCCAGTTTAACCACGGCTTTTAACGGCCAACTAGATACCAATAGTGTGTTACCCGTTAACCCTATTGAAATTGAAACTTAAACTTATTATAGAGAAACTGATATGTTAAAAGGTGGCATGGGCAATATCATGAAACAAGCCCAAAAAATGCAGGAACAAATGCAACAAGCACAAGAAGACATGGCTAAAGCTGAATTTACTGGCGCGGCTGGAGCAGGCCTAGTGCAAGTGGTAATGACTGGACGCCATGATGTAAAACGAGTGCACTTAGATGATTCTCTTTTGTCTGAAGACAAAGAAATGCTCGAAGATTTATTGGCGGCAGCCGTAAATGATGCGGTACGTAAAGTAGAGCAGGCCAGCCAGAATAATATGTCTGATATGACCGCTGGCATGGGTATGCCGGCGGGTTTTAAAATGCCGTTTTAAGTTAATTATAGGTTCACCATACATGTCCTTTAGCCCACTCATTGATGATCTTATTGAGTCTTTACGATGCTTGCCAGGTGTTGGCCGTAAATCAGCTCAACGCATGGCGTTGCATATTTTAGAGCGTAATCGTGAAGGTGGGGCAGTGCTTGCCCAAAGCTTAAACCTTGCCCTTGATAAAGTAGGGCGCTGCGAACAATGCCGAACTCACAGTGAGTTACCAATATGCCGTCTGTGCAGCCAGCCAGAGCGGCACAGGTCCACTTTGTGTATTGTTGAAACACCTGCAGATGTGTTGGCTATTGAACAAGGGGCTGGGTTTAAGGGTTTATATTTTGTGCTCATGGGGCATATTTCCCCCATGGACGGAATTGGCCCTAATGAACTGGGCTTAGACGTTTTAATTTCACGCCTGAGTGATGAACAGATCACAGAAGTAATTATTGCCACTAACCCCACCATCGAGGGCGACGCTACTGCCCATTTCATTCACCAATTGATAAGTCAACAGTCAAGTCTCCAAACCATTAATGTGACCCGTATTGCCCATGGCGTCCCCATTGGTGGAGAACTGGAGTATGTTGATGGTGGCACCTTGGCTCACGCCTTTGCTGGCCGCAAGAGTTACACCTAACTATGTCATCTGATTACCAATACATTGATACCAACACAGGCCTGCAACAGGCTTGTGAAACACTTATTCAAGCCCCCGCCATTGCTGTAGATACGGAGTTTGTGAGGGTAGATACCTTTTATCCTATGCCTGGACTAGTTCAAATAGCCGCTGCAGGTGAAACCTTTTTAATAGACCCAATCACGATTGACCAGTGGCAGCCATTACAAGCGCTGTTAACAGATCCTGGCACCCTTAAAGTGATGCATGCCTGCAGTGAAGATTTGGAATTATTTCAGCATTGGCTAGGGTTGCGTCCCACACCCATAGCAGATACGCAAATTGCGGCGGCGTTTGTAGACATGGGCTTGTCGCCGGGTTATCAAAGTTTGGTGTTAGACCTACTAGGGGAAACTGTCGACAAAGGCGAGACACGTTCAGATTGGTTGCAGCGTCCGTTACGAGATTCCCAATGCCATTATGCAGCGATGGACGTAGCCCACCTTATGCAATGTTATGATTTGTTAGCCCAGCGCCTAAAAGACAAAGGTGTGTGGCAATGGTATGAGCAAGACATGCAACGTTTATCTCAACCCAAGCCACCCATAGCTCCAGAACTGGCTTATACGCTAATGAAAAATGCCTGGCGCTTGCAAGGCAAGTCGGTTGGCCGTTTGCGTGGCCTAGCCGCGTGGCGAGAAGAGGTGGCTCGGAGTGAAAACAGGCCAAAGAATTTTGTGGTCAAGGACACCAGTTTGATTGAGATAGCACGCACCAATCCCACCGATCTAAATGCCTTAGGCCAATGCCCTGACGTGCGCCCCAGCAGTTTAAGGCGCTATGGTAAACAATGGTTGTCTATTCTGCAGGCCTCCTCTGAAGTTTTGCCAGGCGTGCCCCAGCCCTTGTCTAAAAATGAAAATAAAGACTACAAACGCCTGCATAAAGTGGTTACAGATCAAGCTGAAAATGCCGTGCTTCAAGTACAGTTAATGGGCCGTAAAAAAGAACTGCTTGAGCTGTTCGAAGGCTTGCGCAATGAGCAGCCATTTAGCTTACCAAGTAACTGGGAAGGTTGGAGAGAAGAGTTTCTTGCCGAGCCCATTGCCAGGGAATATAAACTCATCCAAGAGACACGTTAATGACTCAAAAACGTATTATTTGCTCTATTTATCGTAGCAAAAAGAAAGACGAAATGTATCTTTATGTGGATAAAACTAAAGCCCTAAGTTTAGTGCCAGAGGCCTTGCTTAAAATGTTTGGTCAACCTGAGCACCGCATGGATATGTTACTAACAGCTGATAAAAAACTCGCTAAAGCCAAGGCAGAAGACATCTTGTCTAATATTGATGCACAAGGTTATTATTTACAAATGCCCCCCGTGCGTGAAGAGTACATGTTAGACCTTTACAGAACACCGCTGAACCCAACCTACTAACTTTAACCCTCTTATAGGGATAAACTGGAGCTTATGAAAGAGTCGACACAAACAGGATTTTGGAAAACAACCGCACCCAACGAGATGACCAGTGAGCAATGGGAGTCTTTATGTGACGGCTGTGGCCGCTGTTGTTTGCAAAAATTAATTGATGATGACACGCCTTTAATGTATCACACCAGTGTGGCTTGTCGTTACTTAGATCTTAAGTCCTGCAAGTGCAGCGTTTATGAAACGCGCCAAGATAAAGTTTCAGACTGCACTCTGGTCACGCCTGATACAGTGGCTGAGTTCAACTGGTTGCCTGAAACCTGCGGTTACAGGCGTGTGTCAGCTGGCAAGGATTTACCAGATTGGCATCCCTTGGTCACAGGGGACCCCAAATCGACTGTCAAAGCCGGTATGACAGTGCGTAAGTGGGCAGTTTCTGAAGCTAAAGTGCCAGAAAGTCGCTGGGGTGAACACATCATCGAAATCCAACACTTAGGAGAATAATGTTAGATACAGTGCCTTGGCGCAGTATCTTTATTTTGTGTTAAAGTGTTTGGCATAATTATAATAATTGGGTTTGGAATCAATGTTTAAACTTCATGCTATACGCAGTCTAAGTGCGTCGATTTTAGTAGTCTTTATTGCTTATACACAACCAATCATGAGCCAACCCTTATCTAATGAAATGGATATTAGGGTGTTGATTGATGTGTCTGGGAGCATGAAAGACACCGACCCCAATAAATTACGCATTCCAGCCTTGCAGGTATTAACGCAACTATTGCCAGCCGGCAGCAAGGCCGGTATTTGGCAGTTTGCTGATGACCCTAAAGTCATTGTGCCCCATGGTGTGGTGAATGCCCAATGGCAAAAGCAGGCCTCTGCTGCCACTCAAAATATTTCCTCTAATGGCCAATTTACAGACATTGGAGCCGCTCTCAATGCGGCCTCATTTAATACCCAAGATCAAGTCCAAGGTAGGCAGTTGCATGTCATATTGTTAACGGACGGTATGGTTGACGTGAGTAAGGATGCGGCGAAGAATAAACGTGCCCGCACGGCCCTGCTGGGCCCTATTCTACAACAATACATTAACGTGGGTGCTCGCGTGCACACGGTGGGCTTATCCCATAAAGCAGATAAGGCCACCCTAGGTGCAATGGCCCAAGCCACTGATGGGTTGTTTGAGGTGGCAGTGAATGCTGACCAGCTGCTAGAAATATTCTTAAGGGCGCTGGACAATACGGTCATTACCCAACAAGTGCCTGTGCAAGTGACTGAACAGTCTTTTGTGGTGCAACAAGGCGTTGACTCCATGACTGTGGTCATTGAAAAAAATGGTGATGACAACGTTAAACTTAAAGACGGTAAGCAGCGAGTCTTTGGTCGTCAACAAACCCGCATTAATCAACAATGGCAATCGTCATTAACCCACGATGTGATTAGGGTGCAACAACCCACTCCGGGTACTTGGGCTTTAATTAGTGATACGGCCACCTTGAAACGTGTCAATGTCGTTGGTAAATTGCAGATACTATTGCAACAAAGCCATCAAAACATCAAGGTAGGCCAGCGCAGTTATATCGATGTGCAGTTAGCCAACGAGCTTGGTGAGCTATTATCTGCTGAACAACTGCAAGGTTTTGAGCTCAAAGTTAATATGAGCGATGGAACTGCGCAAGTGTTTAGCCGGCAACAGGCCTTTGTTGCAGATGCTAAAACCCGTATGCAATTGCCGGTGCTCAATCAACCGGGCATGTATAACCTAACAATATCAGTGGCTAACGGCCAACTCATACGCACCATTAACCGCAGTCTTAGAGTTCATCCACTGGCGCCTTTAGTCAGTGACGAAACAGACTCTTCTGGTGTCTTGGAAACTGAAGAGGTGACTAATCAGACGTCTCAAGTTGAAGCGATGTCAGTTAGCAACGAAACAGCTTCACCTGCGCTGCAGTCCCTTATGGAAGAAGACTCAAGTGCCAAGCCAGCAGAAGTTGCGAGCGAACCCGAAACAGCGGCAAGTCAGATTGCCAATTTGGTTAAAAAAATAAAAGCCAAGGTCATGAGCCCAGAAAAAATGGCGCCAACCCAACCGGAGGCTGATGGCACAGTGAATGAGGATGTTGACACTAGCAACAGCCAAGTGGCTGAAGAAACCATGTCATCCACAGATTGGCGCTGGATTATAGGGCTTGGTGCGGGCTTTATTTTGTTGGTGTTGGTGATTATTTTACGCCGTAGGCCTAAATCATTCAGCTAAATTCAAAATAACGCCTAGACTAAATAAGGGTAATAACGGGGTTGCAGTTGACCCCTCCTTATTTGGAGTCTTTATTTGCGGCGCAGTCTGTTAGTCACGGTGACTAATTATTTGGGTTCCACCCAATTTTATTTAACTCGAACTCACCAAAAAATTGGCCTTACAATTATCACTCTCACGCTTATGAGCCTAATGGTGGGTGGGGGTGCGCTTGTGTGGTTAGGCAAGGCTCATCACGATGTGCTGCAACAAGCTGAAAGTTTCAGGCAGTCTGACATTAAATCTAAAGCCCAAATCCACAAACTACAAACCAGTGTTACAACGCTGTTGCCTGCCGCTAAACAGACAGCAATCCCCATGGTTGATTTTCAACATTTTCTTAATATTGCACCGGCAGCAGCAGCGTCTTTAGAGCACTTGGAAAGGCAAACTAAACACGATAACGCCACCATTCAAGCCTTAAAACAACGCTTAAATGAACTCGTGGAATCTCACTCTGAGATTAATCAAGCGTTACTTAGACAAACTCAATCTCGGTTTAAGATGAGTCAGCAACTGCATCAACAAAACCAAGAAATGTTAGTCATGGAGCAGAGCCTGCGCCAGCTGCAGAGTCTCTTGGGTGCTCAGGCGGATCATGAGTTTGATTTAACCTTAGTTCCTCAAATGATACCAACGGCGCAGCACCGACTCACATTGCTGGCCCTCATTCCAAATTCGTGGCCTGTGGCTAAAAAAACGGCAATTACTTCCTCCTATGGCAAGCGTTTACATCCCATTACCGGTGCAAAAAAAATGCATAAAGGCATTGATATTCGGTGTGCAGAAGGTGCTCCAATATTAGCCACAGCCAATGGTGTGGTGGTTAGCAGTATAAAATCCCCAGGCTTTGGCAATGTGATTACGTTAACCCACAGCTATGGTTTTTCGAGTCGTTATGCTCATTTACAAAAACGTTTAGTGCACCATGCTGAGTTTGTTGATAAAGGTCAGGTTATTGGTCTGTGCGGCAGTACTGGGTTATCTAATGCACCGCACCTGCATTACGAAATACAATTTTTAGCAAAACAAAAAAACCCTTGGCCATTTATTAATTGGAACTTATCCAATTTTGATGGCCTTTTTCAACAAGTTAAGGAGGTTCAATGGCAATCTTTAATCAAACCCACTCAACTCAAGACTACCCAACTACAGCAGTAACCATTATTGCAACAGGTAACCGATTTATTGGCGATATTGAGGTGTCTGGCCAACTGCAAGTGGATGGCACTATGGAGGGCAGTATCTGCGCTCAAGACACCATGACCGTGGGTGCTAAAGGTCAAGTCAATGGCTGTGTTAAAGGTCAATTAGTACAAATTTCAGGTCGCTTTGAAGGTGAAATGTGGTGTCAAGACCTAACCATTTTTTCAGGTGGTTTGGTGTCGGGTAAGGTGCATTGCCAGCAAATGATGATCGAACCTGGGGGCAGCTTTTTAGGCCATCGTGATGAAATAGCAGCACAAGGCCATGATGATTATTCTCAACTCGAACCGACCAGCGTGTTATTGGAACCCATTGAGGTCTAATCGGTGCCAAACTCAAAATAACACTTGAGCAAAAGGGGTGACTTCCAAGATAATGGGGGTGAATTTGACCCCTAAGTTAGGCTGGAGCCGATCCTATGTGTGAACTTTTAGGCATGAGTGCTAATGTGCCTACTGATATTTGTTTTAGTTTTACTGGGCTCATGCAGCGTGGTGGCGGCAGTGGGCCCCATCGTGATGGCTGGGGCATTAGTTTTTATGTGGGCAAAGGCTGTCGCTCTTTTCACGACCCCCAACCCAGCGCTAATTCAGAAGTGGCCCGCTTAGTGCAGCGCCATGCCATGAAGTCACACATCGTTATTAGCCACATTCGTCAGGCCAATGTGGGTCGTACTTGCTTAGAGAACACACATCCATTCCAAAGGGAGTTGTGGGGTCAGCACTGGACGTTTGCCCATAACGGGCAACTTAAGGATACCTCTAGCTTAGCTTTGAACCACTACTTGCCGGTGGGGGATACAGATAGCGAGCATGTGTTTTGTTGGTTGTTAGGTGAACTGCGCACGGCTTTTCCCAAAGCGCCTGCTGATGCGTCGGTGGTGCGCTACTTTTTGCAGCAGCGGTGTCAGTTTTTGAAGACTTTGGGAGTGTTTAATATGCTCTTGTCAGACGGTGACCATCTTTATTGTTTCTGTTCAACCAAACTCAGTTGGATTACCCGCAGGGCGCCTTTTGGTAATGCCTGCTTAAGTGATGCTGATGTGAACGTAGATTTTGGTAAAGAGACAACGCCCAACGACATTGTGTCGGTGGTGGCAACAGAGCCCTTAACAGATAACGAAACTTGGCATACCCTTCAGCCTGGTGACATGCTGGTACTGCATAAAGGCATTGCATTAAGCTGAAATGGGGCTTTGACTTGAATGATGCCATTACTCGCTTGAAAGTTTTACTGGTTTTCAAACAAATGTTTGATTAGCATAGGGGTCAATTACATTATTAATAACAATAATTAAAGGTTTTATTATGACTCAAATTGCTGGTGTAGACCTTGGCGAATACCATTCTGTCACTGATGTGTTTCTAGAAGCCTGCGATAAGTATGCCCAAAAGCCTGCCTTTAGTTGCATGGGGCAAACCCTGTCATTTACTGAGATGGAGCGCCTAACGGCTAACTTCGCTTCTTATTTACAAAATCATACCGATTTAATGGTTGGCGACCGCATTGCTATCCAATTGCCCAATGTACTGCAATTCCCGATTGCCGTTTTTGGTGCCATGCGCGCGGGTATGGTGGTGGTGAATACTAATCCTTTGTATACCGTGAGAGAAATGGAGCACCAGTTTAATGATTCTGGTGCCAAAGCCTTATTGATTTTAGCCAACATGGCCAGCCTAGCTGAACAAGTGGTGCCTAAAACCGGTATCAAACATGTCATTGTTACTGAATTGGCTGACATGCATCCCTTCGCTAAGCGTCTGTTAATTAATACAGTGGTGAAGCGGGTCAAGAAAATGGTGCCCGCCTATGCTTTGCCCCAGGCTTTAAGTTTTCGTGAAACCTTGGCATTAGGTGCCAAAAAAGCCCCTGTTGCTGTGCCTTTAACCCTAGATGACACCGCAGTGTTGCAATACACTGGCGGCACTACCGGCGTCTCTAAGGGTGCCCAGTTATTGCATAAAAACTTAGTTGCCAACATGATGCAAGTGCGCGAACTCATTGTGGACATATTAGACGGTGACCGAGAAGTGATGATTGCGCCATTACCGCTCTACCATATTTATGCATTTACCGTGAGTTTGGTGATGTCAGATATGGGCCATGAAATGGTGCTTATTCCCAACCCCCGAGATATTCCAGGCTTTGTGAAGGAGTTAAGTAAACATAAGTTCTCTTCCTTTGCGGGACTCAATACGCTATTTGTGGCCCTGTGCAACAATAAAGAATTCAATGCACTGGACTTTAGCCACTTAAAACACACAATTTCTGGTGGTATGGCCCTAACTGAAGCGGCAGCATCCACTTGGCAAAATGTCACAGGGTGTCAAATACAAGAAGCCTATGGACTCACCGAAACCTCTCCAGCCGTTTCCTTTAACCCCTATCGTGATATTCGTATTGGCACTATTGGTAAAGTGGTCACGGGTACTCAAGTCAAGGTGATTAGTGAGGACGGCACTGACCTAGGTTTTGATCAAGAAGGGGAACTTTGTGTTAAAGGGCCGCAAGTGATGGCAGGCTACTGGCAGCGACCTGAAGCGACAGCGCAGGTTTTGGATGCTGATGGGTGGTTTAAGACCGGCGACGTGGCTATATTAGCTGAAGATGGTTTTATTCGGCTTGTTGATCGCATAAAGGATATGATTAACGTGTCTGGTTTCAACGTGTACCCCAACGAAATAGATGATATTGCAAGTCAACACTCAGGTATTTTAGAGTGCGCTGCTGTTGGAATTCCTAACTCAGTAAGCGGTGAAACCGTGAAGCTGTTTGTGGTTAAGTCTGACTCTAATTTAACCGCAGACGATGTCATCAGCCATTGCCGAGAACATTTAACTGCTTATAAAG
>Ga0209307_1002470_pt1 | contig 11022 bp, 9 predicted proteins | sample COGITO_mtgs_1105_FD_185519 | JGI IMG/M metagenome (GOLD analysis project Ga0209307, IMG submission 185519) | Pelagic marine microbial communities from North Sea - COGITO_mtgs_110530 (SPAdes) (version 2) | ecosystem: Environmental > Aquatic > Marine > Epipelagic ...
GCTGATATTGTCCGTAGTAGCTTGGTTAAGAATTACATCATCGCTCGGATTAAACACGAGGATAGTAAGTATGATTAACATCAACATGCGTCTAGGCATTGGGTTTGACATCGAGCATAACGACAACATCTGCCATGTGGTAGGGGATGATGAGGGGAGGTTTGTAGCCGCCTATGAGGGGCTTATCATTCGTATCCCCTTCTTCTCCATCTACATTGGTGAGTTTAGTGAGTTAGACCCTGAAATCTTAGAAATAGAAGACTAAAAAAAAGCCCCTAAGCTAACTGCCTAGGGGCTTTTTTGTTTACTCACCAAACCTCTCGTATCGCTTCTCGTCCATGATAGCTCGTCGTAAGTCTGGGTACTGTTTATATAACCTCATTTGGGCAACCTTTCTAGCCCCTCTCATCACCTGTTTCTCTGCGATTATCTCTGCCAACTTCTTGTTAGGCATTCGCTCAAGTGAAGGTAACACCCTGTTCAACCGCTTAGTGGCCTCCTCGTTAATAAACTTCTTGTAGTCACTATACTGTTGCGTTGTCAAGTCAACCTTACCCATCTTACGCTTAGTGGGTGAAATTGTAATACCAAGAGCATCCACCCTCTTTTGAAACTCAGTCTGCTCTGGGCTAGTAGCGATACCTGTCGTAGCTTGAGTCAGGTTACGCTCCATCGGCTGGATGTTGTTAGGGTCAGCACTGAAGGAAGCATAACGCTCTGGGAGTAGGTTACGAGCATACGGGATACGCTGTTGTAACTTCTCAATTGTCGATATAGCCTCACGCTCGTATTGGTCAAACGTCCTAGCAGCAGTGTTACTAATAGCAGGGATGAGTCGTTTAGCATAGTTGTCAAACAAGTTCTGCAAACCCGTCGTATTGTTAGAGAACAAGGGGTCTAGGAGGTCAGAGAAACCTTGCATGAAGGTCTTCTGTAGCATGTTACTCTTGATAGATGACCATGCTGCATCTCTAGCATACTCCCACTCTTCACCACCCCTAACCTTACCATCCATAACATCCTTGGTTGCTTGGAAGGTATCAGTCATCATACCTAACACGGTTGCAAAGGGTTCAGCACGAGAGTAGTCTACCCATGTGTCACCAACCTTGATCGATGTAGGCTGCTTACCCTCAGCTTGCCACGTGTTACGCTCAGAGGGGTCAGTAGGCATGGAGCCTGTAATGATCCCTGCTTCAAACATCTGATACACACCAGTAGTGATGCCAAGTCCTACAAGCTGACGAGACACCATCTCTTCTTTGGTCATGTTACGAGTAACCGTCTCAAAGGTAGGGGTATCGGAACCTTTCTTGAAAACCTTGTTGGTCACTGTCTTAGTAGGACGAATAACCATACCAACACCGGGGATGTAACCAGCACTCTCCTTAAAGATGTTCCAAGGAGTGCGGAGGAAGGGGATTGTCTGCGTAATAAGGGTCTCCACTGGGGTACGACCTTCACCTTTAGCCTCAGAAATCTTCTTTAACGTGCCTGACAGCTTAGCTTGGAACGTACCATCCGTAGCGTAATTGCGTACATCATAGATAGCAGTGTCAAAGTCACCACCGACCACCTGCTCAAATCGATCCATATCTCCATACAAGTCCTGCTCTTTCCCTGTTGTAAAAGTCTCTTCTTTATACTTCTTATACAAATCATCGTAAGAGCCTAACCCCTTCTCTTCATCTATAGAGGCTTTACGGCTAAGGTAACTCATCATGCGTTGTGAGCGCAGACGAGCCTTAAAATACTCATCGATTCCGACAGTTAGCCTAGTGGGCATACGGATGATGTCACCAGTTTTACCACCGATAGCGTGAGTCATGTAGTCATAACTCTCACCTAACACCTGTCGTGCAAGATCAGGGTTAACCTTACCCTCTGCGTCGGGGGAGGCTCCTAAATCCACCATCAAATTGTTAAATTGTTTCTCTGATAACCCAAGAGCTTTAGGTGTTAGCTTGAAGTCAACAGGCAACCCAGTTCCAAAGCCCCGTGAGAGGAATATCGTATCTGCATTCCAACCGTCGGTAAGTGCGGATAACATAGCTTTAGCTGCTCGACGCTCTTTAAGGGCTTCTGCTGCGTTACGCCCTGCTTTAGGTGCGTAGGCACTGATAGCGTTTAAAAGAGGCTTAGCAAGCGTCTGTAGCCCTCCACCAAGGGTGTTAACAACGGGAGTGCCTAACCCAGACAACATCCCGTTAATGATAAACTCATTCAGCTTCTGTCCAAAGTTAGGCTTCTTACCTGCCAGCCCCTGCTCAAACAATTCATTGACTACCTCTGCGGCCTTCTCTGGGCTAACATCCTTGTACTTCTCATAGGCATCAATCATCTGGTCAATGTCTACTGCACATGCGTTACTATCTAATTTAGCCATTAACACACCACTCCCGGAAATATATTATTAAGATTCTGACCCTTACGAGCCTTCTCTGAAATCAGTCGAAATGCGTTTAAAGCACGACCAGCTTTACTGCCCTCATTCTTCTTGAACAAAGCAATGCCAGTATAATACATCAAATCCTGAGTAAGTTTCATTCCTTCAGCAGATTCAAATGACCCACCTTCTTTACGAAACTGAGCTGCCTTAGCCAATGTCTGCTCACGAGCTGCCATAGCTTGGTGGTAGAAGGGTGCAAAAGCTCCAACCTCTTCTTCACTCATACCACGCTTAGCACGACTCTTAGAAATCATCCACTCTACGATGTTGTTGTTATCTGCTAAAATCTTCTTCAATCGCTTCTGACCAGCACTCAGGTACTCAGCCAACCCTGTGGGGTGTTTAGCCTCTTCTGCTGCTCTGACCGAAGGAGGCATCATCTTGATAATGTCGTCAGGGGAAATAGAAGAAGCACGAGCAACTAACTCAGTCGGACTCATATCAACCAGCCCCGGAGCTAACTGCTCACCGTAGACAGAGGCTGGTCGAGCACGTGTAGCACCAGCGGCATCCCCCTCACGAGGAGCACCAGTCTGTAACCCTTCCATCTGAGGGGCTTGTTCAGCCCTTCCAGCAGGGGGTGTTGTCCACTGTTCCTTGTTAACAGGCTGTTGACCTGTCCAGAATGCCTGTGACTCATTGGTTACTTGGGGTTGATCTCCAGCCCCTCTACCCATCGCCTCTGCCTCTTGTGCCTGTCTCGCTTGAACGTCAGCCTTTGTGCGTTGACGGTAAGCAGGGAGGTCAATGCCAATACCAGCAGCTTCCATCCGTTGTAGGAAGGTAGCGTTGCTCATCATAGGGCGACCGGGGGCTAACAAGTCTTGAACCACAACAGTACCGTTGCGACCCACTGTGACATTAACACCAGCTCTTCGTAGCAAGGCCAAGTCAGTTTCATCCAACCCATCCTTAACAGTGACAGTCGGGGTTACAGGCTTAGCTACCTGTTGGGGTGCTGTCGCTCTAGCAGTGACAGTTTGAGCTACCGTTGATGGCTCAGCTAGGATTAACTTATTACCCTGAACAGGGGCAGAACCAAGCTTACGAGCCAATTCCGACCGAGCAGCTTTGGCAGCAGCTTTAACCTCTGCCTCATCTAACCCTGTCCTACCTTTTAACCAGTCAACGTAGGCGTCATGCTGGGCACTCTTACTGGTAGAGTTTCCTACAATGTAAAAAGCTTTGTCTAAGTCGTTCTCAAACTGTGTCTCAAACTTGTTAAACCGAGGCTTCGCACCAGCCAACTGTCGAGGTAGGGCTAGGTCGGCTGTCGGGATTACTTCCTCTGACACCTCAAACCTGCCACTGGTAGGGTTAAAGGTAGCAGCGTCAGGGATAGTAGGTTCCATCATCTTAGCGACAGAACTCTCCTCTGTTACCGACACATCGTCAACAGCCTTAGCCATGTTAGGAGATGATATAATTTCATCAGCATCTGCCTCTGCCTTGGTAGCCTGTGTACCTCGACCGAGCAGCTTACCCACCGCTGCACCAAGACCAGCACCTAAGCCAGCACCTGCTACGACGTTTAACACCTTACTGTCATCAAACTCCTCATACACGGGGTCAAGAGCACCCCCTAACGCACCACCAGCAGAGCCACGAAGAGCACCTGTCAAAGCTGCTCCACCAGCCGCTAGAGGCTTTAGGATAGCCGCAGGGAGGGTAACAGGGTCAGAGGCAGAACCTACCAACAAGCCCGTCCAACCAGCCACGGGGTTAGTCTCAAGCATCATACGTGAACGACGCTCTTGATCTAAGTCAACCTCTTGGTCAACAGAGATGAAGTCATTCTCAGGCAACATCCCTGCCAAGCCACGTAATGAGCTAGAGAAACCTCGACCTGCCTCTTCCATAAAAGTAGCAGCACTTCCGAAACCTTCACCTGACAGATACCGCTTAGCATCTTCACTAAGGTCAGCATACCTCTTCTCTTGAAATGCCTGATAGTCTTCTTCTGTTAATAAGTCAAGATTTACTTTTGCCATTATTTATTTCCTAACCTAGACTCCATAATTGTTATTTTGTCTTTGTTGTCTCTTATGAGTCTCTCTATCTGGGTTGTACTCTTACCTTGCTCTCTCAGCTTTTTAAGTTCAGATAACAACATTCTCTGTCTGTTATTAGCCGCCTTTAGCTCTGATTGCTTAGGAAATAGCATGGGCTTCTCATCCGGTGAAGGTAAGCTGTAAGGGTCATCCCCTCCTATCAAGTTACCTCCTTGATCCTTCATAGGGGGAATCTTAATTGTAGCCCCTATCTCATCTTGGATAGCTGCACCAATCTCTACTTCCCCTCTAGGCTTTTTTGTATCACCGCCTAGTCTAGGGTCATTAAATCCTTGACCCCTAGAGTTCTCTGGCAAAGCCTCAGAAGTCCCAACATCAACCCACTCACCATTACGCCACTCTTGAGTAACCATGACTTGCTTTTCAATGTCATTTATACCGTATGCATCTTTAGTCTTAATAATGCGATAGACGTTACGAGTACGGTTAGCGCCCTCAAACTCACCCTTCTCCACCTCTTTAGCCTTATCAGCGGCCTTCTGAGCTTGTTCTGGATACTTAGCTGATAACGCCTGAGCTAGTTTCTCGTAGAAAGCAGCTGAAGTTGTTGTACCTACCTCCGCAGCAACCTTAGCAAAGATATTCTTAACTTCATTCATCTGTTGCATACGGGGGTCAGATGCTCCCATCCCACCACCAGCAATGGCGTCACCCATCGTATCTGACATACCAGCGGCAGCTTGGACAATACCGCCATACTTACCATAACCACTACCTAAAGCTTGGTTAGATTTTAGGCGTTCTTGAGCAATATTACCCAACATATCTTGTTCGCCACTTGAAAACATCCCTGCCATATTTATCCCCTTATATTTAGAAGTCAAACCAGTTGAGAACTTCATCCAAAACTTCCTGAGCCGTGTCCCACACACTTGTACCAGCGTCACCTAACAGATCAGCTGCTTTGCCAATAATATTACCAGCATTATCAATTAAGTTTTCTCCTACTTTTGTAATCCCTTGACTAATTAAGTCAGTAGCTACACTGGTAGGAGTTGTGCCCGGCGTGTTAACAGCTTTAAGGATAGAATCATACTGTTTAGTACGTGCGGCAGTCGCAGCACTCTCAGCCGTAAGGCGCTCTTGTAAACCAGCACCAACCACATCTGCAAACAAACCACCTTGTTCAGCAGCAGCAGCAGCATCTTGTGCAGCCAGTGTACCAGATGCTTTAACTTGTTCTAACTGAGCAGCAGCAGGAGCCAATGCTTGATCCTGTAACTTACCAGCTTGAGTAACTTGCTTACCTTGCATATCAAGTGGGAGGTTAGCAGCGGAAGAACCAATGTTAAATAACCCTTGAGTATTAGCGATGTCCCCAGTCTCCAAAGCTTGTTGTTGTGCTGCCAAGAGGGAGGTAGCGTTACCTAACCCTAAAGCACGAGCCTGTTGTGATGTTGCCATCTGTTCAGCTTGGGTCATGCTATTGAAAGCATCCGCAGACTGTTGCTCTTGCACTGCCTTGTTACGAGCAAGTTGTTCAGATGTACCACCGTAGGCATCTGTCTGAATCCCTAACCTACCTTGAGATAACAGTCGGTTCTGAAGCTCTAGCGCCTCTCGCTGTTGGGCAGGTTGACGCATAGCTTGTTGCTGTTGGAATAACTTGTTAGCCATACTAGTGGTATCACCACCAAGCATGCCTGTCATCTCCTGAGCAGCAGTACCGTAACCAGCCCGTAGACCCGCTAAATCTTCCTGCCCAGCCCCTACCTGCTCCAACTGTGTGTTAGCGCCTGTGAGTGCCCCTGTTGTTAATGCTGAGGTGTCTGGTAGATCTGTGAAGTCATACATTCCCCCTTGCGCCTGTGTTGCAGCATCAACGTTAGATTGCATCCCCGGTGTTAACGAAGATGTAATTGACCCATCTGCACCTACTTCTGTTTTACCTACTGAGCTAGACAGTGTATAGGGTTTAAACTCAATATCTTTTGTTGCTGTTTTAGCTAAGTTTGTGTAGTCCTTTAAGCCAGTTTCGCCTATCGATTGAAGACGCCCAATTGACTCATTAACACCAGCGCCCGCTAAAGCCCCGGCAACACCACCTGCGGCTCCCCCTCCCATCAAAGTTAACCAATCCTCTGTCTGATAACTGCCAGAGCCGGGGATAGTTCCAGCCTGAAAGTTATTCATTGTAGTGTTACCAGTTAGAGCACCACCAGCAGCAGGTAGAGGTGTTCCAGTTAGAGCACCACCAGCAGCAGCAGTGTCTCGAGTAACTTTTACAGCACCACTACCAACAGCACTTGCTAGAGAATTAAGCCAAGCTTGACTGTCTCCCGGCTGGAGATACGAACTCATTGATGCATCTATATCAGCCGGAGTATACCCTTGCGACGTAGCATAATTATACAGCTCTTCTTGTGCTGTTCTACCAGAAGCAGCAGCCATCTTTTGAGCACTAGCAAAAATGTCGGCTTGCTGCAAAGGATTAAAGTTAGTATTCACCGCCATTATACTGTCCTCTTCCACATTTTAACAACCACATATGGCTGTATGTTAGTATTAGACCCACCACCAGCTGCTGTTCCTGCTGCTGTGGTTAATGAATCTGTGCCTGTTGTTGCTGTAAACCCATGAGTGTGAGTAGTAGTTGCAATGTCCTTACTACCACCAGTTTCTTCTAGCGTGTTAAACAAAGCATCCGTAGCATCTTGACCCACGATAACCTTACCAACACCAAACTCTACCCATGTACCAAAGCCCAACAAGGTAGCTGGGTTAGTGCCTAGGGTAGAAATATACAAAGCACCCACTGGGTAAATAACCTGAGCAACAAGCCCAGCATACGCAGCTGTGTTTTGAAAGGCCGCATTAACAAAAGCTGTTGTAGCTACTTGTGTTGTCTGCGTCCCTAGTGTGGCTGTGGGTGCTAGTGGAACCCCTGTAAAGTTAGGGCTAATCGCGTTTGCCTTACTGTTTACTGCCGTTTGAATTGCATTAAATTCATCATCAAACTCTGTGCCTTTAATAATCTTATCGGCATCACCGGGAAGGAGTGCATCCTTCGCAGCAAAGTTTGTAGCCTTAATGTACTGAGCCATTTATTCTATCCTTCCCATCTTAACGAAAACGTCTAATTTTTGTACTGAGAGTTCTGCATTGTCAACATCAGTCTCAAAGCCTATTTGAATAGTAGAGCCATAACCACCCACACTACTCTTAATCCTCTCTAACACAATGCCTTTTGAAAACTCACTGTAACCTGTAACAGTAAAAGTAGTCTTCCATGTGCTTGTTACATCTGTCCACGCTGAGCCACTCCACTGATAAACATTGTTGTTATCTGTTGTCATGTAGGCGTCACCTGTAGTAGGACTAAGAGGTAAAGCAGCGTAGTTAGCTACAACACCCTTGAACTCTAAGTAAGTAACAAACTTGTCTACATCATACTCAAAGATTTCTCCAGCTTGCAGAACAAAAGGGTATGAACGGTGTGCGGAGTCGTAATCAGTTCCAACTTTGATAGTAAACTGTTGGTTAGCTCCTCCTAGGATAGTAGCGCTAATCTTCTTTATAATCTTGTTTACAGTGGGGGAGCCAAAGTCAAAGTAATGAGAGTAGTAACGAATCCTGTAAGAAGCCGTGTTATCTGTGTAACCCGTATACTTACCAATCCCATTAACCTTACCAATTAACACGTCCCTATCACGGAGTCGAACTAAAGCGTTAGCTGAATACTGATTCCAAACTGTAACACGAGATGCACCATTCTCTAAGGCACTACGCATGTCTAAGCAATAAACAGTCTTAATAGCAGGGAAAGAGAGCAGGTAGAAAGCATTGATTTCAGAGTAAACACTACAGATGCTATCTAAATCACCTGTTATATCTATCTCAGTACTAACGTCATTCAGGAGATCATCTCGGACATTAACTGTCAAATCTCGCATAGGTAAGCTCTTCTCTTGGAGGAGGCGACCTAAACTACGAATACCTGTGTCAGAGAGGAAGATTAAATCATTACCTGTATTCTGTACACTCTTGTGGGCAATACAACCAACACCAACAATAACATCTTGTAACCCAAAACTAATAGCTAGTGGGTTGTCAGCACCTGTGTAAATAACCACATGATGTCGACAGAAGATAACCAAGAAATTGTTATGTGCTGCTATAGATTTAATGTCATCGGTGTTATCAGGTAGTACTGCGGCAATAGCGATACTACCACTAGAACCTCCATTAAAAGCTGGAAAGTTACCATCTGCAACATCCGTAGACCAATACACCTTATCCTTAGTGAAAGCCCAGTAACGACCCCAAGCAGCTATAACACCATCAGGGTACTCTGTCCCAAAGTTCTGCGCTAAGCCTGTGAATGTGGTTAGTGTTTGTAATACAGGGGTTCCTGCGGTGTTATAGACAAGAGGCTCTTGCCCCTGCTGAACTAGAAGGGTAGTGTTAGCTAAGTTAGCAGCACTCCAATCGTTGTTAGTTATCGTATACCCTGCTGGTGTAACATCTGTCAGAACAGCACCCACACCACCAGTAAAAACCTTGTTATTACCAGCAGAGAGGATGTCTAATGTATCATCGGTGTTAGCATGCTCGAATATAAACTGAACAGCATTTCCGCTTAGTTGGGCAGAGCCTGTGGTGGTTTGCATTGCCCACCCTTTACGTGCCCCTAAACGCCCATACTTATCAATAATAACATTATCAGCTACCTCTGCAAAGTTAGGAGATAAGGTAACACCACTTTCCTGAGTATTCAGGCCGAAGAAGCCGGGTGTTGCAATGGATAGAGCTTCAAGTTGTTTCATACCGTATACCACACCACTTCTTCAGGGTGACGATTAGCGTCCATAGCAATCTCATCAGCCAAGGCTACCTCAGCAGACTTGTAGGCATTGATACTCTGCTGTCCACCATCCTCACCTCGCTCCTCAATAGCCATCGCTGTGGCTAACAGGATAATAGGTCGGGTAGGGATATAGATACGATCTGAGTCATTAACTAACACTTGGTTACGCAAGACCACGTTAAACCGGGTAACATACACACCATCAGGGATTGGGTAGACATCCACTAGGGTATCTCCATCATCACTGACGCCGTTGAAGGTGTAGTACTGAGGAGAGCCTGTAGGTGGGTTCTCAATCATGTAAGCCTTGTTAAACCAGCTAGAAGTTTGGTACTGTAGCTCCCTTCTAGAGGTGGCATCCCAAGCATCTAACACTTCAAAGTTATTACTACTACCTTGAATCTCGTAGTTAAAAGCTCCTGCTGTTGTGTTACCTGAAAGGGTTTGACGTAAGCCACCCCACTTCCAAGCTACCTCAGCCTGACTCTTAGCCTCGTTAACAAAGTCACCAATCAGACGAGCGTAACTGTTTGAGTTACCTGACCCCTGTACCGTGTCTACCGTGTTCTCTCTCAGCCGTCGTAAGACACTATTTACTGCTTCGACATATGTCATTGTTTATTCCTTTGTAGTTATTATACCACACTTTTTATGTTTTGTCAAGGGTTATTCACCGTCAAAAGCTAAAACAGCTTGTTCTTTTCTTAAATCAAACGAGGCAATAACACTCATTTCTGAAGCTGCCTCTGTTAACACCTGTATGGAGTCACCACTTTGCATAACCATACTATCGCTAAACTTTAAGTAGTTGTTAGCATTAATTACATAAGCAGTTACAATGTAAATCTTGTGGTTTATGTCGTGGGCATGTTGCCAGTATAGGGTGATAAACTTGTTATTCCCTGTGTGGTTACTAGCAAACAAGGTACTAACCTCAGCTTTGTAACCAGCAGGCACTTTGAACAACTCTGTTAACGTCTCGGGTTGTATTACTTTACCTACTGAATGTTTCATTTCTTCTTCTTCTTATTCTGCTTTGAACGCCCATTACGCTCTGGTAATTTTCTATTCATACTTGACCTTTCGTTACAACAAGCCAGATAAGACCAGCTACAATGACTACCCCTGTTACAACAGAAGCGATAATTAAGAATCCATTAATCCAAGCCCACATCAACTCTTTACGTTTCATCTGGGCTAAAACAATCTGTCTATTCTCAGCCTCTCGTTTACGCTTGGCCTCAGCTTGAAACTTTAACCAATCATCCCACAGACCCGGTCTGCCTTGGTAGATGAACAGCTCTTGTAAAGCTGCTTCATGTTGTTTAATCTGTTCAAGGGCAAAGAAAGCCTCTGAGTCTGACCCAGACTTATTAGCCTTCTGGACTAACTTACTCTTGTTATCAAAGAACTTAAAGATGTGCTGACCAGCTGCCATGATGTCTCCACCGTTGGCTATGGTTTCTTTAATCACACCAAAGGCAGCGTTGGCTATCGCCAGTTCAGCAAGCATGTTATTTCCTATATTCTGCAATCATAAACGAGAAAGCGGTAACAACACCAGCAATCCAAAGTAAGGGTTTAGCCGCCCTAGCAATCCATTCTAAAACTGTGAAAGCCCCTTCGGCGGCAGAGAAGGCTTTAACCACCTGCTCTGTCTCCTCATTTAGCTTATCCACCTTAGTCTCGACTGC
>Ga0209307_1002476_pt1 | contig 11010 bp, 8 predicted proteins | sample COGITO_mtgs_1105_FD_185519 | JGI IMG/M metagenome (GOLD analysis project Ga0209307, IMG submission 185519) | Pelagic marine microbial communities from North Sea - COGITO_mtgs_110530 (SPAdes) (version 2) | ecosystem: Environmental > Aquatic > Marine > Epipelagic ...
AAATGGCAGGCAAGTACAGCTAACGGCATCACATTTAAAACGCTTGAGGACAGGCGAGCTTATAGTGGTGTAGAAACTACAACATGAACTATTCAAAATCCAGAGGTAGACAAAAATGGCTATCGCTACCGCGCTATTGCTACAGGTGGTAGCAATGTCTGTTCTTCTGCTATTTCAAATGAGGTTACATTAACAGTTACTACTTTTAATGGTATTATAATTTCTAACAGGCATCTTAGAACCAGAGTAACTAACCAACCAATTGGAGATTCAAAAAAAAACACCCCTAAAGTGAGCATTATAGCTAACGTAAATTTCATTTATACTTGATACTTACAAGACTTCTAAAGACCTATCAACTCAATATTTTGTAATAAACTTGAGCTCCGCTTAAAATTTTAAAGTGTCTTAAAGAAAGCTAATGTAGCCTGTTGGTTAATGTGTTAATTATTAAATAGTAAATCACTTAAAAAATCTCTTTTTAACTGATGTAAAAAAGACCTATAAACATAAGTATCTTTCATTTACTACAAATAATTATATGCTTTAAACCGCTAAAAGCACACAGGATTCCCAATTCAAAATAGATAGAGACAATTTAGTTCCTATCTAAAATTCTTATAGTATGCTAGCTATCATAATGCTGCCATTTACTTAGATACCTATTGTAAATGTAACGAGTTGTTAGTGTCAAGAATTATTTGTGCTAAAGAAGTAAAGGGCTTTGTACAGGTTTTGTACTTTTATCTAATGAAATTCAAGGTAGTATCAGATTTTAAGCCCACAGGAGACCAACCCAATGCTATAAAAGAGTTAAAAAAAGGACTTGATAACAAGGACAAGTACCAAACGCTATTAGGGGTTACGGGTTCTGGCAAAACTTTTACCGTAGCCAACGTTATAGAGGAAGTGCAAAAGCCTACCTTAATTCTAGCGCATAACAAAACATTAGCAGCACAGCTATATTCAGAATTCAAACAGTTTTTTCCAGACAATGCTGTAGAATATTTTGTTTCTTATTATGATTATTACCAGCCAGAAGCTTTCATCCCAACTAGCGGCGTTTATATAGAAAAAGACCTTTCTATTAATGAGGATATTGAAAAATTGCGCCTTAGCACTACCTCTTCCCTACTTTCTGGCAGACGCGATGTGATAGTTATTGCCTCCGTTTCTTGCTTATATGGTATTGGAAATCCTGTAGAATTCCAGAAAAATGTAATTACCATTAAAAAAGATCAGGTAATTGCACGTACCCAATTTTTAAAAGAATTGGTACAAGGCTTATATTCCAGAACTACAGCAGATTTTAGAAATGGAAACTTTAGAGTAAAAGGCGATGTAATAGATGTTTTTCCTGGGTATGCAGACCATGCTTTTAGAATTCATTTTTTTGGAGATGAGATTGAAGAAATTGAGTCTTTTGATCCTTTTAATAATACGGTTATTGAAACGTACCAAAACCTTAGCATCTACCCTGCCAATATGTTTGTTACCTCGCAAGATGTACTACAAGGTGCTATCCGCAATATTCAAGACGATTTAACAAAGCAAATAGATTATTTTAAAGACATAGCAAAACCACTAGAAGCTAAGCGTTTAGAAGAACGTACCAATTTTGACTTAGAAATGATTCGGGAACTTGGCTACTGTTCTGGAATAGAAAATTATTCTCGCTACTTAGATGGTCGTTTGCCAGGTACGCGCCCCTTTTGCCTTATAGATTATTTCCCAGACGATTATTTAATGGTGATAGATGAAAGCCATGTAACCATACCACAAGTACACGCCATGTTTGGTGGTGACCGTTCTAGGAAAGTAAACCTTGTAGATTATGGCTTTAGATTGCCGGCAGCTATGGATAATAGGCCGCTAAAATTTGAAGAATTTGAAGGATTGCAGAATCAAGTAATTCATGTTTCTGCTACACCAGCCGATTATGAGATGCAACTCTCGCAAGGTGTTTTTGTAGAGCAATTGATACGCCCTACAGGATTATTAGATCCTTTGATTGAAGTACGCCCAAGCCAAAACCAAATAGATGATTTGGTAGAAGAAATACAAACTCGTGTAGAAAAAGACGAACGTACTTTAGTAACTACGCTTACCAAAAGAATGGCTGAAGAGTTGGCTAAATATTTTGATAGGATCAGTATTCGCTGTAGGTATATTCATAGTGATGTTGATACGCTAGAACGTGTAGAAATTATGCAAGATCTTAGAAAAGGAATTTTTGATGTACTTATAGGTGTGAATCTTTTACGTGAAGGTTTAGACCTACCAGAGGTTTCTTTAGTTGCTATTTTAGATGCAGATAAAGAAGGCTTTTTAAGGAGCAATAGATCGCTAACCCAAACAGTTGGTAGGGCCGCTAGAAATGTAAATGGACTTGCCATTATGTATGCAGATAAAATTACAGAAAGCATGCAAACCACAATAGACCAAACCTTATACCGGAGAGAAAAACAAATTGCGTACAACACAAAACATAATCTTAAACCAACAGCATTAAAGAAAAATCTAGACAGCGTTTTATCTAAGAATTCCGTCTCTACCTACCACTTTAAAAAAGAGGAATTAAGAGCTGCGGAGCCAGATATGGATTACTTAACAACGGAGCAAATAGACAAGCTAATTAAGGGTAAAAGGAAAGATATGGAGAAGGCCGCAAAGGAGTTGGACTTTATGCAAGCCGCACAATTAAGAGATGAAATAAAAATGCTTCAAGAAAAATAAATTTATGTTACACCTAAACTATTACTATACTAAATATAATCTAACTCATTGATTTAAATAAACTTAATAATTATTTTTAGACAAGACTAAATAATAATTTACAACATAAAACCTTTTGGTATATTTTTATTATTGGAAAGTTTAATGCTTGTAGCGGCAATAATAATCTGACTCATTAGTTAATGCAGATTATTTTTTTAAAATTTCAGAATCACCTTCTCTTTACATTTTTAGTACGTTCACCTATCAAACTTAGTTAGCTTTCTGATCCTTTCGTAGTTGCTAAAAATACCCCTACTTATCTATCTCTCGTATGCCCCCTTTTTTACATAAACTACCAAAAAAATAGTGAAATACTTATTAGATAATTTAATAGATAAGTGGCTTTATAAATGTAAAATTTAACTGAAACAACAGCTGTAAGTTCTAGATGTATAAGTATTGAGGTTTAGCTCATACTCAAATTACTAGCGTTATTTTATGTGCTTCATGTGAGTTTAGAAGTGCGTATTTTCATCTACACTTCTAATCAAATTGGGTTAGATTCTTTTAAGAGATAAGCGTACATAAGAAGGTCTGTAGAAAATAATTGTACTTACAAATAGTATACTTATAATCATCATTTTTCTGGTTTTGAAGTGAAAATTAAAGGTTTAGAAGTATGGGAAAATGGAGTTTTAAAGGGCTTAACAAAATCCTATTTATTAGGTAGATTTCCCCTATGCTAATCAAATTGATACTAGGTTAATTTTGGGTTGTCTAATTTCGTTTTGAAAGTTAAAGCTTTTAAAATTCTAGAATTTTCGTAACGGTAAAGTCTTGTTATTGCTGTAGCAGTTGTTATATGCTCTTTTACTTCTTGAACAGTTACTGTAGTTGTAGTAGTACTCTCTAAGGAAATAAGATCAGCAACAGTAGCATTTTGTGCAATTGCTGTAACGCTTAAGAAAAGTATGGTTGCTATAGTAAAAAGTAATTTCATGGTCTATCTTTTGATACTTCAAAGATAGTTTGAGCCCCTACTAAGTTGGAAATCACTCCTGACCAACTACCCTATTTTTCGTTGAGTACACCTTGGCTAGTTTAAGTGTACAAGACTACCGATAAGGGTATAAACCGTATAATTTTGGTGATCGATAAATAGGGTATTTCATCGATGTTTTCGTTAATTTGGCAACTTTAGCATCAAAAAATGCTTTAAAATTGAAAAATCTAAGAAGCTGCTCCACTTATTTCTTCTTCGCCTTTTTCGCAAAGTTCTTATCTCCACGAGTTTTTGGCTTTGTATACTTTTTCTTAATGATGCGCTTGTAAACGCCACCTTGATTTTCTTTTTGGTTCTTCTTAGATTTTTCATGAAAACTCGCTCCACGCTCGTCTTCAATGATATTTAATGGATTATCATGCTCTATATGCTTTGGCTGCTCGTCTCTAGTTAGCCGTGTAGCAACTTCTACCTCTTCTGGCAACTCTTGTACATGAATTTCTTTATCCATGAGTGCTTCAATAGCTTCCTTTGCCTGTATTTCTGCCGCAGTGTATAATAAAAGTGCAGTACCTTCTTTTTTTGCTCTTCCAGTTCTACCAATACGGTGCATATAATTTTCAGGAAAGATGGGAGTATCAAAATTAATTACATGAGATATTGCCATTAAATCTAGTCCCCTTGCCATTACATCGGTTGTGACCAATATTCGGTTCTGTCCAGAATCAAACTGATTGATTGATCTTAGTCTATAATTTTGTGTTTTATTGGAATGTATGACACAGATTTCGGCGCTGTAAAACTCCGCCAGCTCTTTGAAAAGCAAATCTGCGCTACGCTTACTACTTGTGAATATAAGCACCTTATGGTATTCCGCTTCCTCTTTTAAAAGATGTACTAATAAATGAACTTTTGTATAAAAATTAGGAACAGCATACCCTACTTGCGCAATATTCTCTAATGGGGTACCACTTACTGCAACAGTAATCTTGGCTACGCCTTTAAAAAAATCATTAATTAATATTTCTACATCTTCTGTCATGGTGGCAGAGAACATAATATTCTGCCTGCGTGTAGGTAATAGTTCAAAAATATTTACAAGCTGAAACCTAAATCCTAAATCTAACATGACATCTACCTCATCTATCACCAGTTTTCTTACATTCTTTAATTGCAATGCTCTGGTTCTTACTAAATCATAAATTCTGGCTGGAGTAGCCACTACAATATCTACTCCTTTTTCTATTGCTTGCTTCTGTCGTAGCATGCTTGTACCTCCAAAAACACCAAGTGCTCTTACGGTAGTATATTTTGTTAATTTTTCTATCTCGCTAACAACTTGCACCACTAACTCTCTAGTAGGAACAAGAATGATGACCTTAGGATGTAACTCTTCGGAATAGCTTAATGTATTTAAAATGGGAAGTAGGTAAGCAAATGTTTTACCAGTACCTGTTTGTGCTATACCCACCACATCCTTACCACTCATAACTACAGGAAATGCCTGCGCTTGTATGGGTGTGGCATGTTCAAATTTTAAATCTTGTAATGCATGCTGTAACTGGTTACTGATTTTAAAATCTGCAAAGGGTGTCATAATATAATGCTTGAATTAGTAGCGCAAAACTACCTTGATAATTTGAGAATAGCAGAAAACTTTGCTTGTTATCTTTAAATTCTAGTAAGCAGTACTAAAGCATATAGGTTATTTGAAATATCTTATCCATTGAAAACTGCCTATGCCCCCTTACGCAACACCTGCAATGGAGTGCTACTAATTACTTGGCGGCTATTAAATAATCCTATAATAACCACCAACATGGCTATTCCTGGAAATAATAGCATAAAGGGAATAAGCGATGGTACAAATGCGGTATCAAAAACAAGAATGGCTAGTAACTGACTACCAAAAAAAGACAAAAGCACCCCGCTAGCGCTACCTAATACTCCTAAAAACAAATACTCATACACTGCTATTTGTATTATTTGTGTACTAGTTGCGCCTAAGGTTCTTAATAAAACACTTTCTCTAATTCTTTGGTATTTGCTGTTGCGTATTGCACCCACCAATACTATAACACCCGTTATGATGCTAAAAAACGCCATAAAACTAATGACCCATGATATTTTATTTAAAATATCTTCCACCAATGCTACTACCTGTCTTAGATCAATAATAGCAACGTTGGGAAATTGTGATACAATTTTTTGCTGAATGACAGCGGCACTTGTCTCATTGGCTGCATTGGTTGTAATGACTCTAAATTGTGGTGCCGCTTCTAGCACGCCTGTAGGAAACACTATAGAGAAATTTACCTGCATACTGCCCCAGTCTACTTTTCTAATAGAACCAACGGTAGTCTTCATTAACATTCCCTGCACATTAAATAATAAGGTATCCCCCACTATTAATTGCGCGTCTCTTGCTAAATTATCGGATACTGAAATTGGAATAGGACTCCCCTTCACCACGGTCTTATTAAAATTACCCGCGGCTATCTTTTCTGATGCTATTAAAGAATCTCTGTAGGTTACTCTAAACTCGTGACTTAACAACCATTTTTTAATGCTGCTGGTGCTATCTAAGCGGATTTGGGCTACAGTGCGGTTTTTAACTTCTTTTAACCGCATAGTAATAATTGGAATATTGCTTAGTACTGACAGCCCTTCCTGTTGTATACTCTGTGCTACTAGCGGTTGCTGATCTGGTTGCACATCAAATAAAATAAGATTAGGACTGTTTGCGCTAGCATTTAGTGCCGTTTTATCTAACAAAAAGTCTTTCGTAAAATAAAGTGTACTTATTAAAAAGGCGCCTACGCCTATTGCTATGATTAAAATAGCTGTTTGGTTGTTAGGTCTAGATAAATTCTTGAGACTTTGCCGTAACGTAAAACTCCAAGAAGTGGGAAAATAATAAGTGATGAGTTTTATTAGCCCTAGCGCAATTCCTCTAAGAATTAGTGAGAGTAATGCTATAGCTAGCACAAACCCTAGCGCATAATCCCATCGTTCTAACAAATAGAAAGCGAATGAAAGAACAAATAAGAATACCGCTAAACCAATAAATAAAATTGCTAACGATATTTTCTTAGTTGCTACATTTTGTACACGCAATACGTGCAATGGAGACACATACCACGTACGCATTAAAGCAGATAACGCAAATAAAACCGACATGCCTATACCCAAGAGCAGACCTACAGCAATAGCTTGGTAAGAGGTGTGTACAGTAATGCTAAAAGGCAGTAGCTCTTTTAGTATAAGCGGGAATAGTTGTTGTAGCATCACACCAATACCCGTACCTATTAAGGCTCCTAAAAGACCAATCCCAAAAATTTGAATTAAGAAGATTAGAAAAGTTTGTTTTCTGCTTGCGCCTAGGCATTTTAAAATTGCTACAGATATTAATTTCTCCTTTATATAGATCTGAACAGCACTAGCAATCCCTACGCAGCCCAATAGCAGCGCGATGAAAGCTATTAGGTTCAAAAATACTCCTATGTTTTTATACCTAGCACCCAAGCGTTCGCTAGTTTCTGTATGGGTATCTAGATCTGCCTCTTCGGCATTTAAGGTAGGTGTAATGCGTGTGGCTAACTGTTTTAAATTAACCTGATCATCTTTAAAATAATAATTATAATCTACCCTGCTTCCCCTTTTTAAAAGTCCGCTTTCTGCTATAAAATCAAATGGAATAATTATAGGTGGTGCAATAGATGCCCCCATACCAGAACTCCCTGGTGCTGTTTTTAAAGCACCTATAATAGGAATACTACTCTTCCCTAACGCAACACTATCTCCAGGTTGTAAGCCAAACTGCAACATGAGAGTTGCATCTACTAGCGCACCTTTTTTACTTGCATACTCCTCACCTGCTTCTTTAGGGGTTGTCTCTAATATTCCGTAGAAAGGAAAACTGCTGGTAATACCCCTAACTTGCACCAGTTTAGTTCCCTCTTTACTACCAAAGGATGCCATAGACGCAAATTTAATCTCTTTTGCATCCGCCCCACCCAGAGAGTCTATGAGACGTACTACCTCATTATTAATAGGCTGCTTACTGTCTATTTTAAAATCTGCACCCATAAGTGCTTTAGATTGCAGACTTATATTTTGCTCTAAATTTTCGCTAAAAGATAAGATAGCAACCACAGCAGCAATACCCAAAATAATAGAAGCTACAAATAAAAATAATCTACCACCACTTGCACGTCCATCGCGCCAAGCCATTTTTATTAACCAAACTATATTGTGCATATTTATTGTTCTAAGCTATTAGCCAATATACTAGCTTCTGAAGTAACAATCTTACCATCTGCCAAGCGTAAAATCTTCTGGTGTCTTTTGGCAAGTGTCATGTCATGCGTAATTACTACAAGAGTTGTATTCATCTCCTTATTTAAATCAAACAAAAGTTTAATTACTTTTTCTCCTGTTTTCTGGTCTAAATTGCCTGTAGGTTCATCTGCAAATAATATTGCGGGCTTGTTTATAAAAGCCCTAGCCAAGGCTACTCTCTGTTGCTCTCCGCCAGACAGTTGAGAAGGGTAGTGATCGTATCTATCGTTAAGGCCTACTTTATCTAAAAGTAATTTTGCTTCCTTTAATGCTCCTTTATTACCTTGTAGTTCTAAAGGAATACATACATTTTCTAAAGCGGTAAGTGTGGGCAATAACTGAAAATCTTGAAATATAAATCCTACCTTCTTATTTCGTAACAATGCACGTGCATCTTCACTTAAAGTGCTCATGTTTTTGCCGCACAACTCCACAATCCCTTCGTCTATAACATCCAAACCTGCGCATAGGCCTAAAAGCGTTGTCTTGCCGCTACCGGAAGGTCCAACAATTGCAAATGTTTCACCTTCTTGAACACTAAAAGAAATAGTATCTAAAACAGTTAGTTTTTCCGACCCGCTACGGTAACTTTTCTTTAAATTAGTAACGTTTAATATCTTTGTCATAAACTTTTATTCAAATCTTGAAAATTAGTCAAATGATTTGGATTAGCTGAAAACCACCTATGCGCCTTATCCTAAAATTTCGTTATTTTTTATTCTTAGTATTCTTGTGTAATTGTAAAGATGAGGTGCCTCCTAAAAGTGAGCAACGTGTAAACACTCAAAAGACAATAGATACTATTACCACAAAAGCCAAGACAAGTATATCTAAAAAAACAATTTTGTTTTTCGGCAATAGTTTAACGGCTGCTTACGGGTTGGAAACTACAGCTGGTTTCCCTGCTATTATTAAAAACCGTATAGATTCTCTACAGCTACCTTATCATGTCATTAATTCTGGTCTTAGTGGTGAAACCACAGCTGGCGGACTGCGTAGGTTGAACTGGGTACTAAAGCAAAAAATTGATGTTTTTGTTTTAGAACTAGGAGCTAATGATGGATTACGTGGTACGGAACTTACGGAAACATATGCCAATCTTGAGAAAATTATAAAAATTGTAAAAAATAAAAATCCTAATGTTGAAATTATCCTTGCTGGCATGCAGATTCCGCCAAATATGGGTGTAGCCTATGCAAATACATTTAAAGAAATTTACCCAAAACTTGCCGATGCTTATGATTTGGAATTGATTCCTTTTTTATTAGAAGACGTAGCAGGGGAAGCTAGCTTAAACCTACCAGATGGCATTCACCCAAATATAGAAGGTCAGAAAATATTGGCCGAAAACGTGTGGGATGTTTTAGAAGGTATACTTGTAATGTAGTATTAAGATTGGTTTTTTAAGAATTGAATTTAATGAGGAATATGCTGATTATTAAAGATAGAATTGCGGCATAAAATGTTTCGCTACAACTAGTTATATTTTCTTCGTGATTCTTCCGGATGTTGATTTTTGACAGGTATATATATTTATACCTAAAGGATTCGTATACATTAACGAATAGATGATTATAAAAAAAATATCTGGCTAAACCGATTGTAGCAACCTCAGAAGCCGAAGTTAAAAGAATAAATAAGAGTTTAAAACTACATAGAATTCTTAGCTATAAATCAAGCCAATACGCTTAAAGTTCCTGCGAAGGAGTATGCCAAGATGATGGATAACTTTTTAAGTGAGTTTTGCGCTAATGAAACCAACTTTTGCACATTTGAGCACCATATAAACAGAAATGGAATATCTTATTAAAGTTTTAAAAGATGCTGAAATTAATATCATTACAGCCAAATGTCATTAGAGAATATCAGATTTAGAGCAGAATTTTGACACTGACATTTTTAATTAAATTTTCTGCTTAAAAGCAAACTCCAAATTATTGCTAATTTATTGTATATCCGCAAACACCCCTATTTTGCAAATAATGTTGTATATTTAATTGACATTTAGCTATTTACGTATGGATATATTTTCTTTTGGGGTTCATTTTACAGATGAAAAGAGTTGTAGGTTACATTTTAAGGAACAACGCGATCTTGAGGGTGTTGTCTGTCATCGTTGTCAAGGCACAGATCACTATTGGCTTAAGAATAAGTGGAGTTATCAGTGTAAGGGTTGTAATGCAAGAATATCATTGCGCAGTGGTACTATAATGGAAAGTTCTAAGCTATCTTTTATGATTTGGTATAAAACAATATTTTTATTGAGTACTACCAAAAAAGGTTTCTCTAGCAAAGAGATTCAGCGCCAACTAGGTTTAAAAAGATATGAGCCAGTCTGGGCTATGGTTCATAAGCTGCGTAAAGCAATGGGACAAAGAGATGATCGTTATACACTGGAAGGCATGATAGAGGCAGATGAAGGATATTTTACCATAGAAGCCTCTGCTTACAAGCATAAAACACAGAAAGCAGGGCGCGGCAGTAAAACAAAGAATAATGTAATGATCATGGCAGAAAGTACTATTCTAGAAGCTATAGAGACAGGAAAAATAGAACGCCATGCGAGATACTTTAAAGCTAAGGTATTAACAGATCATAAGGTAGAAGGTACAGACCAAACACTACAACAAGCAATAGCTAATGATGATTCAATAATATTTACCGATAAGAGTACCTCCTATGTAAACATTGCGGACTATGTTGCTATACATATCAGCGAAAAATCTAGTGAACAAACAACAAAAAAAACATTAAAATGGGTACATATTGCTATAAGTAATGCAAAACGTAATTTTGTAGGAACCTATCATAAAATTAAAGCAAAGTACCTGCAACTATACTTAAATGAATTCATTTATAAACTCAATAGAAGATACTTTGGCGAAAAGATATTTGATAGGCTAGTGATAGCAAGCATTACAGCTAGTGGACATTAAACGGATATACAA
>Ga0209307_1002485_pt1 | contig 10998 bp, 9 predicted proteins | sample COGITO_mtgs_1105_FD_185519 | JGI IMG/M metagenome (GOLD analysis project Ga0209307, IMG submission 185519) | Pelagic marine microbial communities from North Sea - COGITO_mtgs_110530 (SPAdes) (version 2) | ecosystem: Environmental > Aquatic > Marine > Epipelagic ...
TACAAGCACGTGGATGAACACCTATTGTACATCGCACCGTCAAGTGAACGAGTCATTTCTTCTCTGCGGCAGCGCCGTCCGTTGTCATGACGCCGGATGCCACGAGCTGTGCCCGCAGCTGATTGCAAAAATCGTTGTCGATTTCATCATCATCCCAGTCATCCTGCCACAGCTTTTCGTCTTCTTTGGTGGTCTGGTTCGCGCCCCAGTCTGTAATTGACGGGCTCAAATGACGGCGTGGTGAGGCGAAACGCCGACGCAACGCTGCGAGCAAAACTGGCAGACTCACCCTCCTCCTCGAATTCCTCGAACTCATCATCAATTCCATCGCTATGCATGATATTATCTAAATCAAAGTTACCTGCAAACTTTTTAATTTTTATTATATTTTGAGCTTTATATACCCCAGTTCTTAATTGGTTAAACAATGAATCATTTATATTATAATCATCTACGGCAAAACTGTGGTCTCTCTTGAGCGGCCCTGGGCTTTTGGCATTTATTTCATCGCGCGCGTGAATTGCGGGTTTAATTGAATTTTTATACAAGCTCGATACATCAGGCCAATATGCTTCGCTCATAGTACTGGTAGGCGACCCAGGATACGCCCACGAAGCTCTGTGTAGTTTTTTAAAGTTGGGAACGAAACCCTTATTCATTCCCCAAAGTTCTGCATCTTTCTGAGTAAATTGGCCATCTTCTCCCGTTCCTTTTATGCCTAGTTTCTCAGCTAAGTTTGACGCTCCTTTTAAATTTTTCTCCGCAAGCTCCTTACCTCCGCCGATGTTATTTGAACTCATCCATGTGATTAGCTCTTTATCGGATGCCATTCTTAAGCTTTTGGATAGTAAATTAGCGGCAGAAACCTTCCCACTTTTGACTTCGTTAGAAGGGAACTTTTCTCCTAATGCTATAATATCTATAGGGTAATTCTGCACCCCTTTTTTTGTCTTGGGCTCCCAGGTCTGTTTATGAGAAGGGGTTTCTTTATTTAACACCTGTTCTTGATTTAACAAGTCAAGGGTCTTTTTTTCCGCAAACTCCGAATCACTTAACTTACCCTTACCTCTCCTGCCTGGCTCTATCTGCCTAACATCGAAATACCTCTCTATGCGCTTAACTCCAGCAGCGGATATCGCTTTAAATACATCGGCCAACCCTTCGTTTCCTGTTACTTTTGTTTTTCCGCTATCACTGGATAGTAAAATTTGATCCAATGAAGCATTAGCTCTTATAGGTACTTTATCTTTAAAGCGCTTTTCTATTTCTTTATAATTTACCCCAACAGCCCTACCTATATCTACGGCATTACCGAATAGTTTAAATTTAGATTTCTCAAGCTGTAGTGTATCTCCATTCTTGGTTGCGAAATTTGGAATAAATCCGTGGTGAGCATAAGGGTCAAACCCATGCTTACCGGTAAATGTATCTTGATACTCTCTCCCAGCCTTACTGTTTTCAGGGGGCATAATGGCTGGCTGCCTCATTCCCGGAAATTGCTTCACAGTCTCTGCCTTGTTGTATACTACATCCCCAAAGCCAGCTATATTCATTGAATCAATTGTCCCAGCAGTGTATCCTCCTTTGGTAGCACCCTGCCTCTCGGATTTTTTTAAACCTTCTGGAATCAGACCTTTGCTTGCTATTGATTGGTTTGAGAATGAATCTTTCCTACCATCTCCGTCGTAATCAACACTTCTTGATGGTGGCCCTAAGTCGGGAGTCACTCCTGCTTTAATTAAAACAGGAGCTAATTGTTGTGCAAATTTTGCTTGCTCTCTCATCGCATTAGCTTGCCTCTCAAGTATGCCTAATATAAATTTTTCTTGAGCTATCCTGTCACCTTCTAGGGAATGCAATCCTTGTTGGATATTTTTTTCCTGCAAAAGCACATTAACGATGCTTTCTTCCATTTGTTTGAGTTTTTGTTTTTGAGAGACAATACCCAAAACATCTTTCATTGAGCTGGATGCAAATTTTGCAATATTTACAAATAATTTTATAAATATAGCCCCAAACGCAATTGCTCCTGGCCCGCTAATTACATTCCCAATCCCCCTGACCAAGCCCTTTGCAAAAGTACTCCCCTCATCCTCTCCTCCGCCTAGTGCCCCCCTGATTTCTTCTACGCGGTCATTTACAAACTCAAGTGCATCTGCCAATTGAGGCCCTAATGCCAAATCACCAAGTATTGCCCCAAGCTCCTGTATATTTGTTCCTGCTTGGCTCGCTAGAGCTGATATAGTCTTATTTAGAATTTCGTTTTTTCTTGCAGCTTCACCAGCCGCATTTGCTGAAACCTCAGTGGCTTTAGCTTGAAGGCTGTTTTCTTTAGCTAGGTCCCTCAATGCAGCCCTAAACACATTGGCCTGAAAGATACCGGCTGAAAATTGGACTGCATTCGATTGTTGTGATTGTGTCAACTTATCAAATGTCTTTGACAGGTTTAACAATATTCTATCGGCAGGTAAAACTGCTCCACTGATATCCCTAATGGCAACACCCATTTCTTCTAATTGCCTCAAAGATTCTGGTCTTTGAATCCTAGTGAAAATAGTCTTCAAACTATTACCAATAACAGCACCACCACGTGCAGTAGTTTGCTGGAGTGCGGCTACTAAGCCAATCAAGCTATCAAATTCAACACCAGCATCAATTGCGACAGCCCCGGCTCGTTGCAGGGCATTAATTAAATCTTCAGAGCTAACAGCAAACTCTACATCTACTGCAGACAATTTATCGATAATGTCGGTTGTAGTTAATCCAGCATCCCCAAATGCATTAACAGCCGCTGTTAATCCAGCGACAGCATCTGTTGCCTTTAGGCTTGTCAATCTTGTAAGTATTAATGCATCATTAGTTCGCTTTATAACTTCTTCCGTGGACAGGCCTTGCCTTGAAAATTCTAGGGCAGCTTCTGATGCTACATTAAAACCTTGCGCAGTTTTCCTTGCTGTGTCAAACAGGCCCTCCCCGAATTGCCTTAACTGTGAATTCGATAAACTTAAAACTACATTAATATCAGCTAATGTTTTTTCGAATTTAATAGTTTCTCTAACTAGCCCCTTAAATGAATTACTGATCCCGTCAAGAATTGCAACTGATGCTCCAAAAGCTATAACACGAGCATTTGAAGCTTCTAAAGATTTTGTAAACTCATTCGCAGATGCGTTGATTCTACCAAGTGGTTGAGTGAAGCTTTTTTGGTTTACACTGAAATTAATCTGCTTTCCACTAACCCTATTAACAACCTTGTTGATTTCATTGGTGGCACGATCCAGGCTACGCTTAACATTTTGAGTGTTAACGCTTAGATCAATATCTGCTCTTATTCCTGCCATTTTTCCTTATACCTTATAATAAAACCTTAAAAGGTTATTACACTTAAAATTTTTACATTTAAACTACATTAATCCATGTTTATTATTTCCCTGTCATCGTCTGGGCCTCCGTGGCAAGTTGCTGGTTTATTATTGCCATATGTACCGCTAGCAAAAAGACCTTCCCTTGCACTCATTTCAAAAGAAAAATTACAATCAACCGTTCCGTAGTCCCCGATTCCTTGACTCAAAGAATATCCATCCAGTCTAGCATTATCTATTCTGAATTTCATCGCTTTTTGTCTTTCATATTCTGGAAAGCAGTGAAACGAGCATTCATTGGTCAATTCGATCTCAATTTCATACTCAGTGTCCCCGCAAAATATATCAATAAACCTACCACTTTCAAATGTGCTAGACAATAAAGACATGGACAATGTACCGAGCTGTGGGTACTTTAATTTACTAGCATACATATGCATAGACTCGAAGCCTTCAAGGTCTTCCCTCTCGAAAGGTATATTAACATTAAAAGATTGAATATTAGCAGAGCTTTCAAAACAAGAATCTCCATCAGATTCAGTATTTAGTGTTGGACCTCCTATATTTAAATTTTTTATTTTTAAATTTATTCCATGCGGGGGTATGGCAGTAGCTGCTGACTTGTATAGTTTTGGCCTAAAGGTAAGGGCGGGAAATCCTATTTTATCTAACGGTGTTCCTTTATTTATTAAATCTAGGGACGGGTTCCTAATTGCACCTATTTTTTGGTATTCTAAATCTTTATCTAACTGTATCTCACTTCCGTCTTGGAATAAAATAAAATCTACATCATCTTGATCTCCTTGCAATAATAAGTTGCCTAATATTTCTGTTATTTTTTCCCAGTAGAACCCTCCGCCCGCATCCATGCAGTCATAATTAAAATCGGAAGCCGTAAATGAAACCGAGGCTTTTGCTATATCTCCAACTGATGCTGAGAATGAATAGCTTGATATATAGCCATTACCTATACCTAGCACATTAGTACCTTCTAAACCCAGCTCTCTTTTATCGTACGCAGTCAAATCATGCCCTTCGTCACCTAGAACAAAAAACATGGATTTATTTTCTTTTAAATTATTGTATATAGTTCCACTATCCTGTACATTTAAATTGTATGCGGCGCCCTCTTCGTCGTACTTTACACTGGGCCCTAATATATTCAAGCCCAATAGGCTTTCTTCGTAACCATCTGTCAGCAAGTAATCAAAACTAACATTTATTGAGCCATGTTTAACCATGGTTCTTGCGACATAATGATCGCTCCCAATTTGCTTGATGTTCTCTCTATTAGTTTCTACTGAAAACTGAAAAGATTGAAGCTTGTTAAAAAAACTGACTTCGGTTTTTGCGACATCATCCTCCCTGCTGCTATCAGAAACTGAATCCGCAAGGAAAAGCCCTACCGAATTGTACCTGATAACATTTCTGGTTTTTGCCATATATATAAATACACCACAGCCCGAAAACTGTGGTGTATTATTGTTAAATAATTTTTAGTTTAATTATGCTCGATATCCAAACAGGTATCCACTTATAGCATCTTCGGTGCTACCATTAAGCCCTGTCCATGCTGGGGGGAGTCCGTTGTTACCCTCGGTTGATTCTTTGCCGTATAGAAACAATCCATTATGTAGGTCATCTGCTCCACCAATTTGAGTGGTAAATGTAAGGTCGACGGTTTTATTGTCACCAAGGCTGCTGCTGTAGTTTTCAGATTCTAAGCGAGCACCCTTAAGAGTAAATCCCATGGCTTTAGTTCCTTGCTTTACTGTGCAGTCGTCGCACTGAGGATCGTAGATGTCAAGTGAAACATTATACTCTTCACAGGAGCATAGAAAGTCGATCAAGTTATCTTCTTTCATGTCCGCGACTAATGCAGAAACACTCATGGTTACGGTCAACGGAAGATCCATCGCCTTAGAGAATCCAAATGTTGAGCCAAGTCTTTGAAGAGTAGTTCTTCCCATTGGAACAGAAATACTTGCGGACTGTACATGGGCACTTCCTACTAAAGGTTGGTTTTGAGCTCCAGATACTGCTTTGTGCATAAGGGATGCATTTTGTAAATTAACAACTACATCTCCTGGACGTAACGCTGCAACATCTTGTCCACAACCTTCGTAACCACTTGTAGTTGCAGGAAGCGAATAAAGTCCAGTACATCCATTTGCGCCTTTAGCAACTCTGTTGCCTTGCGCATCTTTATCCCATGCATTACTTGTTTTTGAACCATCCTTCATGTCCATGGCGGGGACATCATTACCGGTAGTTCCCAGGTCGCTCTTGATGTTCATTCCTTCAACAGTTACACTGGCAGTCGGAATTGATCCTACAGATACATCTACGCTGTAGTCGGTTATATATCCATTACCAAGAGAGATTACGGACTTTCTGTCTTCTTTACCTTCTTCGTGTATATTAGTGTCTCCATTTACAGCATCTCTTGCTTCTGGAGTTGTTAGTATAAAGAAGTTATTTCCAGCTTGGTATAGTTCTGGAGATAATGCTCCACTCAATGTATTAGTCTCACCATCTGTGACAAACTCGAGCAAGCGCTCGTTCCTACCATCCACTAAATAATAAGAAAAATCTAAATTAACAGTTGGTGACTCAACTACGATTGAGTCAAGACGAGCTGCATGACCAAATTGGTTAATGTCCTGACGATTAACGGTGAAACCATAATTCGCACTTTGAACACGTTCTAATTGCTGTATAATACTTCCATGGGCTTTTGCAAATGCAGGGTTATCTCCCTTAGCATTCCACTCTGGCCAGGCATCTCCTTCGGCCCATCCAGCCAATTGTCCATTATTGGTCCTGGTTGGTGAATCTACTGTTCCACCAAATACTTGAGATGAGTCAACCGGAGGGGTTGCAAGTCCAAATGGACCGCTTCCTATTCCCTCAATTGGGCTATCAGCTTTTGCTCCTGTAAAATGATACCCAGTGGAGTCGGGGCTAATAAATAACGCTTCTGATTGATAAATTACTCGATTTCTATGTACGGCCATGGTTTTTTTCTCCTTTTTATTTAAAAATAAGTGTTTGGTTATTATTACATCTTTATAATGTATATGGGAAATATTTTTTTAGGCCCTAGGGAACCTTGATTGACTGATATCAAAATCCACAAAGCCTAAATATAATCCTGGATTTATTTTTTTTGATAATTTGTCGTTAATTTTAGAGGATCTCGTATCTTCTATGAACATTAACGGTTCGCATTTCGTGTTATTTCTAACTTGCTCTCCATAACTGTAAGATCCTGTCTTGAGATCCCCATATTCATTAAAAGGATGACTATTGTAGCCTATGTTTTTTATTGCTAAATTATATGCATCTGTGCACAAAGACATTATTCCATCCAATTGATATAGGTCTTCAGCAAAAAATATCACCCTATAGTTTAATGTGGTTAAGTCTTCCCCGCCAAAGGCAAAGGGTTCGTTATGAGACCTCTCCATAGAAACAAACGCTGCCGGAGAAACTTTCTCATAAGGAAGAATCCCGGTGTTTTCAAGAAACTCCGGGGTGGTCCTACTGTTTACATTGTATTTATTTTCAATAACAATGTTTTCTTCTGTGTCATCTGCGAGATATATGTTTATATCCTTAACGGAAAATTCTGCCTCTACATTTAATTTATTGTAATTTTCTCCAAAATGTCTTCCCTCAAACAATACTCTGCCGTTATCAAAATCAATAATTAATCCGCTTTGGCCTCTACCGCAAAAATTATACACTCCATCGCCTGTGTCAACATAAACTCCTGTTGGAATAACTGCCCCCTCTATATCACTATTGTAAACCCATTGCTTGTAAGGACTATTGTAAGATATGTATCCGTTTTGGTCATCTTCGGGATAGGAAGGTAACCTTTCATCCTCATGGTAGTAGAGGCTGTCAAAATGGTTTGAAAAAGCCTCTCCCTTACAGGTTAAATACTGGTCTAACCATAATGCAAAACTAGTATTGGCTTCATGTTGAAATTGAGGCTTCATGGTATTATTTGGATAATTTAATAAATTCTTTTTGCCACTTATTGATAAATCTCGATATGTATGGAGTATTAGAGAATCTACCTGGCCTTAGTCTACTACTTGATTGTATTCCTGCTCCGGACCTACTAAATGTAGAATTTGTCTTCATGTACTGGCCCAATCCAGATAATCCAGTCTCAATTCCTTTCGCCCAACTGATGCCATTCGCCCATGGCAGGGGCGTTACAGCAAAAATATCTTTTGAGCTTGGCATTTCTATCCTTATTCTGGTTGTACCCCTCGAGCTCAAGCCTGTAAACTTAATGTCTGTTTTTTGTAGCAAATCAATGATTGGCGATACGGGGCTCGATCCACTCTCAAACCCTATAAAACTAAATAGGTTTCCGTACCCTCCTAATGTACCACTAGTATTGCTTGCTCGTGGCCCTGCTAATAGCTCCCTGGTTATAGGTAGGTTTAAAAACTCTTGAATCATTATTTTTTTTTGTTCTTCAAACTTCTTGTATATAAGTTTCCCGGATTTGTCTTTTAAATTATTTTTTAATTTAGCTGCATTTGCTCTTTTGGACATGGATGACTTTACTTCTTTGTCCAGCTCTCTTTGGTTAACTTTGAATCTTACTTTCATTAATCTGTTGGTCTTAAGTAGTAAGTAAAGAATTTGGGACTAAACAATCCATGCTTTTTTACATCCGTAACCTTAAACATAAGGCGGCCATCAATCTCTATACGTTTAGCATCCTTAAGGTAATCGTGGCCTTCTGCATCTAGTTTTATTCTCACTTCTCCTATGTCGTGACTAACTTTTATTTGAGCCCCAACATCGGCGTCGTATGAAACTTCGCTCTGTTTGTCCATGTACATTATCCTTGCTTTTATGGCTTTAAACTGAGTTTTATTAAGTACTTGCTTTACCCCCCTTACATTATTATATAAATAATTAAAATTAGGATCTGTGCTTATTATTATTTTTTTTGATTCCTTATAGGCAAATATTGATCTAGCAAAAGTATCATGCATGTTTTGCATAACTGATTCAAGTATCTCTTTTTCTTCTGAATTAAAATAAGATGGCATATTAAATATCTATTACACATATCCAGTTAATTCATTGGAAAAAATATTCATATATATTACTATAGTTAAATGACACCAGACGAACTTGTTAATTCTGCTTACTCGAAAAATACAAAAATTTTGTTTAAATCTTTTTTGGTTTTAATTGAAGACTTGCATAAAGACCATTCGATCAATTTCGAGAAGCTTAAAAAAGTCTTACCCCCAGAGTATCACCCATTAATAAATCAGGCCGATTACTTTGATAATCAAAAGTTACAGTACTTGAGGAAAAAGATACTAGACATGGGTAATGAAACAATAAGAGAAACAGAAAGCAGTTTTGAAAATTTTACTATAAGTTTTAAGTTTTAATTTTATTATAAATAAACAAAGGTATAAGGAATATATATGAATAAAAAAGTGATCTATCAATTTAAAATCGCCAAAAGCGAAGAGGTTGAAAAAGAAGAAGTTTCTGAAGTAAAAAACAAAGAAACTGGCGAGGTGGAAAAAATCACCAAAACTAAAAAAGTTAAGCAAGATACTCCGTATGATATTATCATACATGAGCCATCTCGCAGGCAAGTGGAAGATGCTGATATGGAATTCAGTATTGAAATGAGTAGGTGCATCAAAAAAGGCATACTCACGAAGGCTATGCTTGCTAAGAAATATAGCGATAGTGGAGGTCTCTTAAGCGAAGAAGACTCCAGCCGACTAATTCGCCTTTATCAAGAATTAAATGAAATTAATAATTCCCTTGGTCGTCTTTTAGATAAAAAGCAAAAAAACGAAAAAGAAAAATCTAGAGAGGCCGAGCTGTCTAAATCTTTTGCTTCTACCAGGAAAGAGATTGTAGATCTTGAGACCGCATACCAGAATGTTTTTAATCATACGGCGGATACTAAAGCTCAAAACAAAGTTATTTTATGGTATCTGTTAAATCTTTCTCATTACCAGGCAGAGGGCGGAGAGGTTTTACCCTTATTTCCAGGACAGAACGCGGAAGAAAAAGAAGAGTCATACTACGAAATGGACGAAGGTGGCAATGATATTTTTGATCTATCGAGAGATAAGTTAATGACATTCATTAGTTTTTGGTATTTCAGTCAAAATCCAACTGAGAAAGAGTTCCAAGATCTAGAGTCAGATATTGATTCAGGTAATTTGTGATGGGTGGATTCCCGCAATTACAGAAAAATATTTAAAGAAATCTCTGAGGGTTTTTCTTCCTATTTTATAGGGGAAGAAAGAAGATACATAAAGCATCAGTCATTTCATGATGTTGTAGATTTTGACGACATCTATGACATGCACCTAGAGAGAGCTCAAAAAAAAGGCCTACCTACTGAGGCGGAGATCTTTGAAGAGCTTAAAAAAGATGAAGTGTGGACCGAAAAAGATGATGCTGAAATCGAAAAGCAATCTTTTTATGTTGATAGCTTGATTAAGAATAAAAAGAATATATATCTTAAAAGTGCCCTTAATCAAATAAATAAACAGATCGCTGAAGCTGAAGAGAAATTATCCCGCATTCAGTCGAAAAAACAAGATCTCGTATCTAATAGTGCCGACAAGTATGCATTGAGTCGAGCGAATGACTTCTATATAGTCAATAGCTTTTACAAGGATAAGGGATTACAAGAAAAACTATACTCAGAAAAGGAATTTGAATATGCCTCCACGACGGAAGTCTCTAACCTTGTAGTGACATATAATGAGTTTCATAAGACTTTCTCTGATAACAATATAAAGCATTTAGCAATCCAAGATTTTTATAAATCCTATTACAGTTTCATAGAAAACTTGACTGATTTTTTTGGGAAGCCCGTGATCGAATTAACTAACTTCCAGTTAAATTTAACACTTTATACAAAGATATTTAAAAATATATTTGAGCAGTATAGCGAAGACATGCCTGAAAGGATTAAAAATGACCCAGACGGCTTATTGGATTTTGCAAACTCATCGGAAAGTAGAGAGAAAATTAAGCAGGAAATATCTAAAGATTCTGGCGCATCTACTATTGTTGGGGCAACAAAAGAAGACATGGATGAATTAGGGCTATCTCAACCGAAGCAGGGGAGAACCCTAGAGGATTTAGCTAAAGAAAAAGGAGGTTCTCTGTCAATGAAAGATTTAATGAACCTTAGTGGGGCTTAGTTATATTTCCCTGAAATAATAACGTCTCTTTCTGGCATAATGAATATGCCCTCGCTAGTTATGCTCAGGTTATTAGGCTCAATTCCCGACCAGTACTCAAATCCATAATCAGGCTTTGGGCCGACTTGTATTTCTTCTCCTGGTATGAATGGTGGATATGGATAGATTACTTCTCCTTTGTCTTCAGTAAAATCAATATTAAATGCGACCCTGTAGTCATTTACCAAATCTATACCGGTAAACCCGGAAGGATCGATGCCGGAAGGATCAATACCGGAAGGATCGATGCCGGAAGGATCAATACCGGAAGGATCAATACCGGAAGGATCAATACCGGAAGGATCAATACCGGAAGGATCGATACCGGAAGGATCGATACCGGAAGGATCGATACCGGAAGGATCGAT
>Ga0209307_1002491_pt1 | contig 10968 bp, 9 predicted proteins | sample COGITO_mtgs_1105_FD_185519 | JGI IMG/M metagenome (GOLD analysis project Ga0209307, IMG submission 185519) | Pelagic marine microbial communities from North Sea - COGITO_mtgs_110530 (SPAdes) (version 2) | ecosystem: Environmental > Aquatic > Marine > Epipelagic ...
GGCGCACGCCACCATTGGGTTTGATTTGTTTGAAATCAGATTTAGAACCGGTCGTTGTCTCTTGTGTGTCTAAATCGGTTAGGGTGAGACTATCTCCTGCCGCAGTAGCGACAAAGAAGGTGCCATCGTTATGCTGCCAGATGTTTTTTTGCGACCATTGTTCAAAGAACACAGTGACTTGGGGAAGACCCGCGGCTGCGATAGCGTCGATGGTTTCACCCACAGATTTGCGCGATGGTTTTGCTATTTCGCTGGCATAGATCTGCAGAATAGGCTGAAGCGTTTGTGTCGATAAGGCGGGCATACCGTAGACAATAAGGATCAAAGCAAAAAGTGCAGAGCGCATATTAAATCTTTCAATTGATTAAAAACAGGCGCGCAACTTTACCCAACAAAGGGATCGCGCGCCTGAATCATAGGCTTAGTAGTTAGATGTCAGTTGAACACATGTTTCAGTTTCGACGTTGTACATACCGCAACCGAGGTCTTTCCAATCAGACTTCAGCACCGCAGAAGCCGGCAAGAAGTCAGTCCACGCATCGCCTGGAACTTCAGTGGTTTGGCTAATGATGTCGAACTGACCGTCGGCCTGGATTTCACCAATCAAGACTGGTTTGGCCAAGTGGTGGTTCGGCAACATAACGGCCGTGCCGCCTGTCAGGTTCGGGTACTCTTGAGCGTACATCGCTGTACGCACGGCATCTACGTCAGTTGTTCCAGCTTCTGTTGCCGCATTCACCCACATGTTGAAGCCGATAAAGTGTGCTTCCATTGGATCATTGGTTACACGGTCTTCACCGGCAAAGGCTTTCCATGCGGCAATAAAGTCGGTGTTGGCTGCAGATTCTGCCGATTGGAAATAGTTCCAAGCCGCCAAGTGGCCCACAAGGTTTGATGTGTCCAAACCGGAAAGCTCTTCTTCACCCACAGAGAATGCAACAACTGGAATGTCATCCGCAGAGATGCCAGCCGCAGCCAGTTCTTTGTAGAAGCCAATGTTTGCGTCGCCGTTGATTGTTGAGATAACACCAACCTGTTTGCCGTCTTCGCCCAACGCAACAACATCAGCAACGATTGTCGCCCAGTCAGACTGACCAAATGGCGTGTAGTTCACAAAGATGTCTTCAGCGGCAATGCCTTTGTCTTCGAGGTAGGATTTGAGGATGTTGTTGGTTGTGCGCGGGTACACGTAGTCTGTGCCAAGCAATGCGAATTTCTCAACCCCAAGCTCGTCTAGGAAATAATCGGTTGCAGGTATCGCTTGCTGGTTTGGCGCGGCCCCCGTGTAGAATACATTTTTAGAAGACTCTTCGCCTTCATACTGAACCGGGTAGAACAGCAGGCCGTTCAATTCTTCGATTACAGGCAGAACAGATTTGCGTGACACGGATGTCCAGTTGCCAAAAATAACGTCAACTTCATTAACGGTCAAAAGCTCACGGGCTTTTTCAGCAAATAGCGGCCAATCAGATGCGGGGTCGACAACAACCGCTTCCAGTTCACAGCCAAGTAATCCGCCTTTGGCGTTTTGCTGTTCAATCAGCATCAACATCGCGTCTTTTAGTGTGGTTTCAGAAATCGCCATAGAACCAGAAAGGGAGTGTAGCACACCGACTTTGATAGGTGTGGCGCATTCGGCCAAAACAGCTGAGCCAGCGACAGACATGAAGCCAGCAGAGATCGTAGAGAGCAGAGTGAAACGTATAGACAAAGGATTAATCTCCTAATTATTGCTGCGCTCCTGAACATCAATGCTAGGCAAGCCTAAAACGTACTGATATGCGGGTTACGCAGCTTCTTGTTGCAGCCACGCGAAGGTCGTTATCTTCCACGATTGCACTCTCGCGTGGCACTCGATTTCCCGTCAGGGACAGGCCAACATTTGAACAATCTGTCTATGACTTGAATGAATTCACCTGAAATTGGGTGTAAAATCACTTGACGTGCACAAAGTTTCATCTTCACCGATTTTTGTGCGTATTTTTTTATCGTTAACCGAAGACGGTTTGACAGTTAGCGTCTGCAACGACTGTGCCCGCCACGCCGGTCTGGAACAAACGATCGAAGCGGACATCAACGTTAGAATTTGCAGATTTTACCACAGAAGCAAAGTGAAGGCTCAAGCGTCAGACAATTGTAAACCCGTATTTAGACCGTTTAAGGCATTAATGAGGTTCTGCTGGGACGAATTCGAAGGCAATTCGCACTGGGGTGGCAGAAAAGCTGCGGCCATCGCCTATACCCTGATCGAAACCGCCAAGCTCAACGTCGTGGATCTCCAAGCCTAGTTCACTTGGGTACTCGCCAGAAGCGCTTACCGCAAAATCACACGCCTCAACGAATTGTTCCCATGGTATGTTGCTGTAACCGCAGCGTGACAGAGATCGTCGCACCGCACCAGAGCGCCCTCACCTGATGACACGTAAGGGGGGTGACGGGCTCCTACTGTTATGTATCTCTCGCTCCAATGGGGACGGATTACTTCAGCATCATCAGAGTGATAGACCTTACCGCTTCTAGCATCGCCAAAAAGAATACCCTAACCTGCCCCTTCTTTTGACAGTATTATTCGGCTTTTATTTATTTGCTCCTCATGCCACGCAGACGCGTTCTAGATTCCACAAACGATCTTTAAAAAGACATGATTAACCCTTTGATGGGCCACAGGGCATGATAACATTAGCCCTCACCGCCGGACCAATTATCAAAGTCAATGCTATCATTGCGGCGCGCATGAAAAGCACCTCGCAATAGAAACGAGGACACGGTAACTGTCAAAAGCAGGTTGATTGAGAAACTTTATGATTAATTTGACCTTAAATACAATGGTGGCTAATCGATTACCCCGCGCAAAACCGCACAACAAACAGGCGCGCGGCATCCCTTAAAATGCGGTTACTGGGCAGGACAGGTTGAGGCAGTCGCAGTTTGTTAGACAACTTAGAACGCAGTTTCCAATATCGTAAAAACCCAAGCTCACAAGATGGCAAAGTAGGGTCTTGATATAAAATACGATAGATGATCTCAATGCGATACGTAGAGGGAGGTGTTATAAATGATTAACAATATAGGCTTGCCAGGTTTATTATTGCTGCTCGCAGTATCTTTTGGCTTTTTGGGCGCAATTTCGTCAGAGAGCCAGGCAGAACCAATCATCGACATCAATGACCTGACTGACAGATTTTCAACACGCATAGTCGAAGTAGCCGTCTCGGCTGCAAGAAGTCAGGTGGAAATCCAATACCAAGCGATTGTTCCCAATAGTAAGCTTGGTCAACTTTCAATTGATGGCTTGGTTTTCACACCCGGACCAGAGCTCGACATGTCTGGATGCAGTGTCTCAGTTGGAAGAATTTTATTTCAGGCTGGCAGCCCCCAAAAACTGGGCGCAGAGAATATAACCACCAGCGTTTATGATCTGAACGTTTCGCCGTTGTGCCTACCCTTTGAACATAGGGGTGTTTTGGCGATGTCTGGCGTCAGGGAAATCTATGTTCCGCACGCGACAATAAATATAGATTACTATTTCCCATCGTCTTCACTGGAAATTTTCGTCAGTGGTAAACTTGAAGGATTTTCTGAATTCGACCTGTTTTTGAGTGCACCGTATGTTTCCATTATAGATGCAGACCAGCCAATTGTTATGAAGCTGAACAAAGCCGAGTTGTCAGTGCGAGACGACGGAGCTTGGAACGCCTTATCTCAACAAGTACCACCCGAGTTTAGCACATCAAATATTGCTGGCGAAAACGTTTCAAACTTGCTGAAAGATAATATGTTTAACGGCGTAACTTCTACCGACAGCAGCGCATTTCTTAGGTCATTAGCAAACACGTGGAACGCATTTTTGCGAAACCCGCAGCAGATCACATTAGAAACTGGCAACCTGCCGTCCGGGGGCATAGCTATCGATTTTGTCAAATATGAAATGAACCCAGAAAGAATATTTACCGACTTAAAGCCAACGTTTTCTACCAAGAGCATTTTAAGTAAAAATCTGATTGATCAGGCTTTGTTAGAACAAGTTTTGGATTTCACTCCCGAAACGCTCTCCAATGATCAAAAACTAGAGATCGCAACAGCGCTACTGCAAGGCAACGGTGTCCCCAGCAACGCCAAACTGGGTCTGCGCATATTGGAAGAAATGGCGGAGGCGAATGTAGCGGAGGCATTCTCCGCTTTGGTGAATCATTATTTTAGTAAGGCCCCTGAGAAAGCATATTATTATGCAATGAAACTTGGAAAAGCCAAGCAACGGGCATCGACTTCCTTTCTCGATCAGTTAGAGGCAAAAATATCATTTGATAAAGTCTTGGAATTACAATCGCGTAACCCAATCAGCAGACTGGATGATAAATCCCTGCTATCGTCGGTGTATTTTATTGAACAGGCTAAATCTTATTATCGCGGCTTGGGCGCTGAGAGGTCTTATTTAAGTTCTTATTACTGGGCTAGCCTTGCATCGGCATCCGGCGCCCGCCAAGGCGAAATTATTTTAGCTAATCTTCATAATCTGGCAAGAAACCTGAGTGCGACAGAGTTTGAGATTTGGTTAAACGCCATTGCGTCGGTTGAGAAACTGACATTAGACGATTGGCTGGCCTTCAAAATTGCAGAAAGAATAAATACTGAATAGACATCCACGCCTCAATTCTGATGTACCGCTCAGCCCTTGTTGAAAGTCAGCAAGGGGAATTAATCGTCGTACCGCACAGTCAAATCAAACTCTTAAATTTTCAAAACTTACGAAAAAAGCAATAATTTAAAAAGATTATCACCATCGCTGTCGTTGTATCTTGGTTAGCCCAGAGCGTTGTTGCAAAAGTTCCAAGTAAATACCTGTCAGAGGGCCCATTTTCTGTAGTTTGTCAAAATAATGCCGGAGATTCCAATGAGAACTTTCATGTATTTTTGAAAGAATGCGATAGCTGGGTCTGAATAGATAGAAATATTACCAGCATTCATGGAACTGTTGAGATGAAATGGCCTGCTTTTTAAGACAGGTTTGGAAATTGGCTAAGATGTAGGAAATTTCTGTTTATGCCGCTTTTCGTATCTCTGCTTGGGTCAGCAAACGATGTTCGGTGTCCGCTAATCAAGGGCGGTGTGAGGCCGATCGGAATTTTAAAAGCCAATTCAGTCATCGATGATCCATTTCGCTTAAAATCCGTCGGTAATTTTATGCAGATAGACGGCCTCTTGCTTCAAGGACCGCCACAATTCTTTAATTTAGATGTTGTCCAGATAACGGCCCCTGCCATTCAGCAAGATTTTGATTTTGCCATCAGTCAAAGTTGCAACCGAGCCAGAGCCTTCTCTGATCTGTGTTCATGATCTCTGGCTTGCCGTGTTCGGAAATAAACGCCTCCAATGCCTCAACACAAAAGCTAGCATCCGGCGTTTTTGCGTGTTTGACGTCAGATCTTATGGGTCCGAATAGCCTTAGTCGCTAAGAGAAGTGCAAATCCTAGTCGAACGGTGGCGACTTCACTACAAGACCGTCAGACCTCAAAGCGCATTTGGGTGCTGTCCACCTGTGCCAGAGTGTATCCTCACAGTGGACCAAAATCCGACTATACATTGACATTTAGCATCGCCCTCCGACTGGGCGCAGTTCAAATCGATTATTTCAAAACCCAGCGTCGCCCAGTGTCATTGCCAATCAGGCGATGAATTTCGGGGTGTTCCGCTAATTTTTGCCGTTCGCGCACCTGAGACCGAAAGGCCGATGGTGTTAAGGAAAATTGAAGTTTGAAACAGCGTGTCAACTCTGCCGGATAGGAAAAACCGCATGCATGGGCGACCGCTTTGATGGAATGCTCTTCGTAGAAAAGAAAATTCCGCGCTGCTTGCAAACGAATTCTTAGGTACAGTCGCATTGGTGAAACTCCAAATGCTTTATGAGATGCCCTCGACAGACTGCGTTGTGGGATCTCAAGATGTGTGGCTAGCTCAGAAAGGGTCAGCGGAAAATCTAAATTTTGCTCCATCGTTGCGACCAACCGCGAAGTCAATGACATAAACTCAACCTCACGTCCCCGATCATCGCGCTGTGAGACGCCACCATCACGGCGGGTGTGAACCATAGCATTGGCCACTTCATTGGCCATCGCATCACCTGCAAAACGCGCGATCAAGGCAAGCATCAGATCCAAAGTGGCAACTCCACCAGAGCATTGTGCGCGGTGCTCGTTCAATTGAAAAATTTGGTCGTGAAGTATGGCCTCTGGGAACCATTCGCGAAACGTCGGGGCCGCTTCCCAGTGCAGAACCACGTCTGGAGCGCCGTCTGTGGCTATCAGCCCAGCCTGAGCCAGGGCATAGGCGCCAGTATCAACACCGCCCACCACCGTTCCAAAACGCGCAGAGGTCCGCAGGTAGGTGAGCAATTTGTGAGATACATGCTGTGTTGGTAGGTTTCCTTCAAATAATAAACAAACGGCCGCAGGTTTAACGCTGTCAAAATCACAATTGGCGGCAAACCACATCCCATTACTAGCTCGCGTATCAGCTGCATTTTCACTTACAAACTGCCAGCTGAACAAATCCTTGCCCGAATTCTGATTGGCGATGCGAAGCGCATCCGTGGCAAGAATCAGTGCGGCGAGCGGAAACTCAGGTTGTAGAATAAAGGCAAAATGCGTTTGCTTTGCCGCATGCACCGGTTGTCTTTCCTGCATATTTCCTCATATTTGGCCAAAATAACTTATCCAATGGCCACTATACTTAACTATTTTTATAAAAACAGCCACAAGATTAACCGGTAGGTCTTTCTGTACGAATGAGAGATCAGACGCGACATAATAGACATTTTTGACGCAGCGTAATTTGACGGTGGAGGTTTCCACACCGTCAGAGCTGGCTTGGTGTCATCAAATCGGAGAATAATTACGTGGATCATCTGAAGACCGGACTAGAAGGTTGCTATGTCACCATACCGACCCCGTTCCACGACACACCAGATATGGAAATCAATGAGCCCGCCCTGCGGACCTATGTGCGCTTCTTACTTGATGCGGGGCTGAACCGAGACTACGCCACGTTTTTGGCGGGCGGTGCAGCAGGTGATTTCTCAACCATGACCTTTGAAGAGCGCCTCAAAGTAGCTGAAATTGTTATCGACGAAGCAGCCGGTGCCATACCGATCGCGATCGGGGCCCAGACCGCCAGCACACTAGAACTGGTGCGGCTAACAAAGGCTGCAAAACGAATAGGAGCCGATTACATTCAGGTGTCCTGTCCATTTTACTTTAATCATACAGAGGGTGATTTTGAGGCGTATATTCGCGCCGCTGCCGAAGCAGAACCAAATCTGGGTATCATCGTGTATAACACGTTCTGGACGGCTCAAAACCTTTCTTTTGCGATGGTAGAAAGGCTTTCGGAAATTCCGAATATCGTTGGTTTAAAGTGGGCTGCGCCGCGCACGGACGCAATGGAGTTTGAAGATGTCTGTTCACATTTTTCAAAGCGATTTACAATTATTGACAATAACTTGTTGTTTGGGATGAGCGCCACCCCCGCCCTCGGTGCCCGCGCGTTTGAGGTGCACCACTGTAATTTCTGGCCCGAGTGGGGGATCAAACTGATCGATGAAGTGCGGATGCAAAACTACGCTGAAATTTCACGCATGTTGGTCGAAGAAGCCATGCCATTTTACAAACTTTGGGTGGAAATTGAGAACGATTATACCAGTGGTGACGGATATCTCGACAAACTTTGTATGGAATTGATCGGTCTGCCTTCAAGCCGCTGCCGACCCCCTACTCGGGACATTCGTAAGACCTACAGAAAACAAACCTATGACATGATGAAGAAAATTAAAACACCGCGTTTGCAAATCTAAAGAAGACAACGGCACAGAACGGCAAGAAAATTACAATCAAACCCAACCAAAGGAGATGAGAAAGATGAAAGTTAAGATGATGAAGACACTCGCAGTGGTAGTTGCAACAAGTTTTGCAATTCCCTCTATTGCAGCAGCAGAAGACGACGTTCGTCTACGTCTTAATTGGATGTATTACGGCTCACATGCCGGTTTTGCCCTAGGCAAGGACGCAGGTTATTATGACGATGCTGGCATCGATATCGATATACGCTCTGGCAATGGCTCAAGCTCAGCGCACCGCCTTGTGGCGAATGGGGACAGCGATTTTGCCTATGGATCCTGTGGCGCGATGATCAACTTGGCATCACAGGGCGCTGAGATCATCTCGATTGGCGTAATTGACGCAATGGGTTCTGAGGCGATTTTAGTCAGACCCGACGCGGGGATCTCGTCAATCGCAGATCTTAAGGGCAAAATGCTACTTACCACTGCAAATGCTGGCGTGAATACCTTCTTCCCGATTGTGCTTGCTAACGCCAACTTGACAGCCAGTGATATTAACCTGACCAACGTGCCAGACGGTGCACTTGTGTCGAGCTACCTGCAGGGATCCGGAGGTGCGGTTGGCATTCTTGGTGGTGTAGATGACAAGCCTGCTGAAATTCAGGCAAATGGTGGCGATGCGCCAGTGATTTTTCCATATTCTGACTTTGGCGTTGATCAAGTCGGATATTGCATCAGCACGCGTAAAGAGCTGGTAGCAAACAACCCCGATTTGGTAAAACGTTTCATGACAGCAACGATCCGGTCGTACAAAGCCGCAGAAGCCAACCCAGATTCAGCGGTAGCTGCGATCGCAGACATCGTAGGAGGTTCGATGGCCGAGGATCAAGGCAAAGCACAATCCCGCGCAGTTTTGGACGTCACCCTCGGCCTGCTGTATTCGGCTGGAAATACAGAACGCAAGCTGGGTCTTAATGTTCCTGGCGATTGGGCCAGCATGGTCAGCTTGATGAAGGAATATAATGATCTGGATGCCAATGCAGATCCAGCTTCATTTTACACGAATGACTTCATCGACTAACTTTTCTCTCTAACGTCGCCGGGCGCAGTGTAGTGCTGCCCCCGGCGCACAGAAGGCAATTTGCATGAGTCACCGAATAGAACTGTCAACAGTCGAAAAAACATTTGGAGCCGGCGCGTCAGCAGTGCATGCCTTTGGTCCGGTTAGCATGACAGTAGAGGCCGGTGAATTTGTTTCGCTGCTTGGCCCATCAGGGTGTGGAAAATCCACTCTAATGCTGATGACTGCGGGGCTGCTGGAACCCAGTAAAGGATCAATCACCATCGCAGATATTCCGGTAACGGGACCACAAACCGATATCGGCATTATGTTTCAGGATAATACGCTGGTGCCATGGCGCAGTGTCCGAGGCAACATTGAACTGCAGCTTGAAATGCGTGGCATCGTTCCTGCAACTGAGACCGAAAAAATCGATGCACTTTTACGCGCGGTCCAGATGGAGGATTTTGCCGATCGTTTTCCTTATGAATTATCTGGCGGCATGCAGCAACGGGCGGCGTTCTGCCAGGCGATGATTCACAGCCCACAGACCATGTTGCTTGATGAACCACTCGGCAAGCTCGATGCGATGACCCGCGAGAGCATTCGCAGTGACCTGCAACGCCTGTGGATGCAAGAGCGCCCAACTGTGATGTTTGTCACACACTCAATCGAAGAGGCGGTCCAGCTTTCCAGTAGAGTGGCTGTCATCACCCCTCGGCCTGGCCAGATTGAGAGAGTACTCGAGATCAATTTACCCTATCCGCGGGATTTTGATGTGAAAAACACGCCCGAATTCAGTGCCTATGTGCGCGAAACACAGGAGATCTTTCGAGGATATGGCGTCATTTAAATCTTACACCATCCTGTCGATGGTAAAACGGCGCTTTGAGCAATCTTGGATGTTCATTGCCTTTTTCATCGGGTTTTTCCTGTTTTGGGAATACTCAGTGATCTGGTTCGAGATCCCGCGCTACATCCTGACCCCGCCGTCACTTGTCATTACCAAGGGTGCGGCTGACCTGGATCGGCTACTCTATTACACTTATGTCACCGGCCTCGAAGTGGTCCTAGGCTATAGTATTGCCTTGGTTTTGGCATTGCCGCTGGGCCTTGCTATTGCCTTTTCGCAGACACTAAAGCGTACTGTTTACCCATTTATCGTTTGTATAGAAATGGTTCCAAAGATTGCCTTTGCACCACTGTTTATCTCTTGGCTTGGATTTGGCTTATTACCCAAGGTAATCATCGTCTTTCTCGTATGCTTTTTTCCCATTGTACTAAATGCGATTCTCGCCTTTAGTTCTCTCAGTGAGGAGTTGACACTATTTTGTAGATCAACCGGTGCAGGGGCTTGGCGTACGTTTCTGAAGATCCGACTGCCCGCTGCTTTGCCCCAATGTTTTGTCGGCTTCAAATACGCCGCCATCAACGCTACTGTAGGGGCCGCAATTGCCGAGTTCATCGGATCAGACGAAGGCCTTGGCTTCTATATCCAGATTGTTACCGGAAACATGCGACCCGATCTGGCATTTGCTGGTATTTTCTTTCTTACATTGATCGGCCTGTGCCTGTTTGGGCTTGTCACCTTGACAGAAAGAATACTGATTCCTTGGCACATCTCGGTCCGCCGTAGCTGATCAAAATATACTATTAGGAAAACTGATATGGAACTGACAAAAGAAAAGGCGCAACGTATTGCTTCCGGACCAGCACTGCCCACCAGAGCATTTATCGGCGGTCAATTATGTTATGCCTCCGTTGGTGCCAAATTTGAAACGATAAACCCGGCCAATGCACAGGTAATTGCAAATGATACCCACTGCACGGGCACAGATATAGATAAAGCGGTAACAGCAGCCCGGCGCAGTTTTAATGATGGTAGTTGCTCACGCGCAGGCCCCGAGTATCGCAAAAAAACCTTACTACGATTGGCCGCGCTGATCCGAGAGAACACGGCAGAACTGGCGGTCTTGGAAAACCTCAACAGTGGTAAAACCAAAACTGATTGCTTGCATGAAATCGGCAATGAGGTTGCAGACCATGTCCAGTGGTATGCAGAGCGCGCTGACGAGAC
>Ga0209307_1002501_pt1 | contig 10935 bp, 11 predicted proteins | sample COGITO_mtgs_1105_FD_185519 | JGI IMG/M metagenome (GOLD analysis project Ga0209307, IMG submission 185519) | Pelagic marine microbial communities from North Sea - COGITO_mtgs_110530 (SPAdes) (version 2) | ecosystem: Environmental > Aquatic > Marine > Epipelagic ...
TAATTTTGATCCATTTTTACCAACCTTTTTGAACATTATAGATTTAAATTTTTCGGTAGTTTTGTTGACATCTAGGTCTTTTAATATAGTGTAAATATCATTTTCATCTATTTTTTTTGTAACACCATAAACGATGTTGTTAAATAATGTACGATTAAATAATTTTGGATGTTGAGGAATATAATTTATGATATGACGCAAATTATCGACATTTAAATTTTTGATATTAATTTTATTCAACAATATATTACCACTTTTAGGATTTTGTAATCTTACTAATAGTTTACCAATCGTCGATTTACCACTACCAATGGAACCGATCAATCCTATTACATCATTATTATTTATCTCTAAATTCACATTCTTCAATATAGGCGTTCCTTTAACATAATGAAAATTAAGATTTTGTATTGATATTTGTAAGGATTTAATATTATCTATTTTCATTTTATTATCCTTTGAAGAGTGGGGTAATTTATTAATGTATTCGAAAAATACCTTTTTACGACCTAATATACTAGATAATCTTTTAGCATAAAAATAAATGGTCATTAATGATGTTAGCAATGAATAATTTATAATAATAATGGCTATCAATCTTTCTAAATCAATCTCTTTTTTTTTAAATATATGTATAGCATAAAAATTTAACATTATGAATATACCAATATAAATAATGGCAAAAAATACTTTATATTTATTATTACATTTATTTATAGCTTGTTGCGATTTGTACACCTTTGTGTTTATTTTATCCAATTTATCTTTTTCATATTCTGTTTTTTGTGCTGTGTACACCGAAATTAAATTTGATAATATATCTTCAATTTCTTCATGAACATTATCATATATTTTCTCACTTTTGACCGTGTATTTTTTACATTTTTTGACATATACCAAACACATAAGAAACACAATAAATATAGAGAATAAATATATTAATCCCAATTTTAAACTATACCTAGATAAGTATATAAAACTAGTAAAAACAATTAATATATTTCTAAATACGAAATCCTCACCAATATTAAACATATCTTCAAGCAACCATGGTGTTTTAATTATTTTAGTAATAGTATCACCAATTTCTAATTCTTGATAATTTGTTTTGTAGCGTTCAATAATTATTTCAACTAGCTTTCCACGCACAAAAGATGCGAATTTAGGGAAAATACGTGAATACATATACCCAGCTAATAATCTAATAAATTGTATAGCTGCCCACATTAATATTAACAATACCATAAAATAGACACCATTATTTATAGATGAATCTTTTAAATTAGATATCAATTTACCATATAAGTGAGGCATTCCTAAAGTATTTAGTGGTATATGAATCATTGTTATCATATAAAATAGGGTTTGAAATATATGTTTTTTAAAAAATTCATAAAATAATCCATAAATCATTAATATAACAACATAGAAAAATATGATTTATTATTTAATATTTGTTTAATATTTAATATTTGTTTAATATTTATTAATATTGAAGCTATGTATGTTTTTTTTATCACTATTGTAAAACACAACATTCAATCTATTTTTTGTAACATGAATCATAACACATCCTAATTCGTTCGAAGTAAATTTCAATTCATCATATATCTTTATTATTGGAAAATCGTCTTTTATAGAACCAACACCTGATATAATCATATTTGGTTTATTTGGAATATAAATATGTTGTTGATTGTTTTCATGTGATGAAATAATTAAATCTACCTTTTTAGTATTATTCAATTTATCAAAAAATATATTTAATTCTGGGTCACAATTGGTATCACCAAAACTATACCATGGATGATGTGATATAACTATATTCCATCGTGAACGACTTTCTAATAATGTATTTAGTGCCCATATTTCTTGGGTTTTTTTGTCTTTTTTTTTTATTTTTTCAAAATTAGAATCAATTAATATAAATTCTACTGGGATTTTATTAATATATTTTTTAAAACAATAGAAATTATGTGGTAAAATCCATTTGTTATAATTTATCTCACTATTAATAGAACTTCGTGATATATAATCAACATCACCTAATATATTATAAAATTTTATTTTTTGTAATAATTCTTTATATGGGGTTTCAAAATGTGTTACAAATTTACTATCAGTTTTATTTTTAACACCATTGGGCAATATATTATTACCCAATCCAATTACAAATTTAATATCATATTTTTTGTACAAATATAACATTAATTCTGCCACCTGGGTTTGTCCTTCTTTACCACTACCAAAATTACCTAAACATAATATTGATGTCATATTTATTTAAAAGAAAATAATTAATAAAAGATGATAATAAAACACTTAAAGCACTTATAACAATAGATAATATGACATACTTATTATTATTATTATTAACTAATTTAAATTTAGTTTTATCAAATAATGAAGAAGTCAGCTTAAGATCCACATTATTTAATAATTATAATAAGTTAGTAAGACCAGTATCACATTATCATGATACATTAAATGTGCGTATGGGATTAGGTGTTCAAAATATAGAGTCATTTAATCAAATGGAAGAAACTGTAGATATTAATTTGTGGGTTAGAATGAATTGGGTAGATGACTATCTTAAATGGAATTCATCTGTATCTAATCTAACATTTTTATCTGTAGATAAATCATATACGTGGGTTCCAGACATAGAATTATTAAATGCTGCAAGTCTTCCTGATATTTATACCCTTAATGGTGGAATGAATTTGTATAGTAATGGAGAAATTATGTGGAGTAATCCAGGTGTCTTTAAATTTTCGTGTGGATTAGAATTATCATATTTTCCATTTGATACGCAACATTGTAAAATGAAATTTTCATCATGGATTTATAATAATAATTTATTACTATTAAAACCATATGATGATGTTTCTAAACAAATAGATATTGTTGACACATTTTCACATAGTGAATGGGACATTGTATCAGTGACATTAGAAAATTACAATGAAGAACGCCCATGTTGTAGCGATACTAATTTTACTACAAATGAATATACCATTACATTAAAACGATTTCCACATTATTATAATATTAGTATGGGAATGACCATTTCATTAGTTATAGTTAACTTCATTATTATGTTAATAAAACCAGATAATATTAGTAGGACAAGTACTGGGGTATTTATACCTCTTACTATATTAGCTCTTCAATTGACTTTAGCTGATAAAATTCCAGTTGTAGGTTATTATACATTGATGGACTATTTCTTTTTATGTTGCTTCGTGACATCTATGGTTTGTTCTATTGAAAGTGGATTAATATTTTCATTACTAACATCAAAATCAAACCTCATTTATCTAATGTTTAAAGATAGATTTGATTTAGATACATTGATTAAAAAAGATAGAGAATCTAAAAAAAAAAAAGATAACAAATTACAAAAACATAAAGTATTAACTGATGCTTTTTCAGACACCGAAAATATAAATGAAACCGATGTAGATGAAGAATTTAATATTACAAGAACTGTTTTAGAAAATATGAATGTTAATCGTCCAAAAAGTTATATTCAAACTATTAATAAAAATAAAGTAAAAGTATTAAATAGTGAAACTGATGTTGATAATATTATAAAGACGATTGATTATAATGATGTAGTGTTGACATTAACATACAAGGAAATATTAATATTCAATGAAATAGAATCATTAGTAAAAAAGATAGATAATGTATTTAGATGTTTAATACCATTCATATTTATAATATGTATTAGTGTTATTTATAGTTATAAAACTTAGAGAATTAATACTATTTAATAAATCATATTAAAATTAAATAAATACAGTATATAATGATAATATTACATTGGTATTTATGTTTCGTAGTATCGCGTCTTATTTTACCATACCCTAACATTCAATTGTCATCATCTTTTGTTAGTTTAATACATGCTATATTAACTATATTATATTCTGGATATATTATTCAATATGATATGTTGGAAAGTGATGTTCATACTTTTAATGTAAATCAATTAAACCTTATCAAAATATCAGCAGGCTATTTTGTTTATGATATCTTATTTATACTATTTAATAAAATATCAGCAATGTTTTTATTCCATCATATATTGATACTAGGGGTCTATTATTTAACAACATCATATAATATAGGTGCCTCTCTAATAACATACACAATATTTTGGGGTGAAATAACAAATCCATTACAAATTACATGGTACGTATCTAAATATTTGAAACATCACCGATTAGAAAAATATATGTTTCCAGTATTTAGTTTCAATTTTATACTAATACGAATGTTTGTAATTCCATATTATCACTATATATTACTATACAATCGTATTTTAGAATTATATACATACCATGACATCGCATTGTTGGGGTTAGTATTTATTGGTGATATTGCTAGTTTGGTTTGGATTAATACTATATTTAAAAAAATAATATCATAATTTAATTATATTTATATAATAATGAATAAGTCATTAATTAATATAGTTGGAGTTATAGTTTGGATAATTTTATTTTATAATTTTGTACCAATCAGTTTAATAAAAAAATATCCATTGATATTAGTTGGATTTGTATACGTTATATTTATTATATTAACAAATTACTTATTAATAGGTGATGAAAATGAAAATACTGTCAGCGATTATGATGATAATATAATAAATTTAGTTACATTAATAAATCGTAAAGCAATCGAAGTATCAACCGCTACATTTGCAATAGCATTAGCTACTAAAGATTTCTTCAAAGTAAAAATATACAAATACATATTATTATTTATGATATACACATTAATTTTTGGTGTTGGAATCATTGCTCCTGTCTATATTATTTCTAATGTTAGTAAATATAAATTAATACAACTTAATACTACTTTAATAACTATACGGAATGTATCACTAAGTTATAGTATTGGATTTATGATATCAACTTATATGCTAATAATTAGTCGAATTTTTGAAATTTAATAAAAAAAATAATCATATATTCGTTTAGAAATAACGGGTCCTATTTTTCGGCTATTATTCGGTAAATCTTTCAACAATATGATCTTTGTTTTAACATCATCTAATTTTTCATATTCTAATATCAAATTAGATAATGATCTATATTTATCTAATATGCTAGATGCTATATTTTTTGAAACCCCCGGTATTTGACATAATTGGACTATATTACACAGACTTGGTGTCATGTTATCTTTTTTACATATTTTAACAGAATCTAAATAGTTTGATTTAGTTTCAACTTTTTCAGACATAAAAAATTCTGGATGTTTTAATATCTTATTTCCCAATCTGTATAATGTATCACTAGTTTCCTTTAGATCTGTTGTTCTAAGGATAGTGAGTTTATCTCTAAATGCCATATTCAATAAAGCACCTTCAGTAATCACTTTAGAATTTTTGAAAAATTTAGTTTTACTATTCAACACTCCCTCAATAATATATACTATTTTACTTAATGGATAATTATTTAGTAATCGTATTTTTTGTTCTTTGTACCTACCGTCTTGAATAGAAGAATATAAATCATTCATCGATTTTCGTTCAATGATTAATACTAATTCACCCTCTTTTTTAAATAAAAAATCACCCAAATCTAAATAGTCACTTTTTAATGTAATCGATTCTTTTGGGTCTTTTTCCAATAATTCTTTTATTTTAGTTTCTCGTGAATCATATACTAAGTCAACCATTTAGTATATTCTAATAGTGTAACTTTAAATAGATTCGTATGAATTAATATACTTTTTGAAATCCGGAATTTTAGCACTATGTTTGTCAGAATTAGCATACCGCCAATATTGTTTTATGTTTTCTCTACTTTTTATACCACTACCTTTGTAATAGTTGATGTCTTCGCATCTTTCATTCATAAATTCAATCAAACTACCATATGTGAAATATCCTTCGCGATTTTTTTCAATATTTTTTATACACCGTAATAAAAATTTTGGCGCTTCTTGAATAGGTAATGTATCAATACATAGATGATTAAAACTAATAGTTGGTTTGAAGATTTCGTTACTCTTAGGCATTTTTTTATAAAGGTAAAGATTGTTGATATTTATCAACATAATAAATAAAAATCAATTTTATAAGTTTAGTGTAAATAAAGACCAACACCTATTAATGAATATAAATCTTTTTCCGACATATTTAATAAAACAGAACGAACGTGTTTATGAGTATCTAATACTATTTGTTTAGAAATATCTGTACCAGTCAAATTATAGCATGGACCTTCTAAATATTTATTTACAACATCATCATACATATTTTCTACATTTCTTTGTGTTTGGTACATTCCAACTAAATTATTTGTTATCCAAAATATATAATTTGAACTGTTTAACTCGTTTCTATCTGGTTCAACTGCTATTTTATCTTTGTATAGTTTGAAAACTAAATCAACTAATTTATCTTTTGGCATGTAAGCCCATTTAGATATTTTTTTATTTTTAAAATACTTAGTTGGATTCCGGTTAAAGAAGAAAGAAAATAACTTAAGTTTTATAGACGATATTATACCGTTTCTATTATTAGTTTTATTCATTTAAAAGTATACTATATTTTATAATGTAATTCTTAACGTACACTAAAGGTATAACTATTGATGTTTAATGATAACTGCGTATCCAGTATCTTGGTTATAATTATGTATAAATAATGGATTTTTAATTGATAAATCTTTAATATAACTGGTTCCACCACACGCACCAACATAATCGGTTGGATAAATGGTTTTATTACAATAAGTTTTATCTAAACATACATTATCACCTTTTATCCAACCACCACCACCACCACAACAATTTAAATTATCAAATTTATCACTTATCGAATCATTTCCTGAAAACTTACCTGATTGTCCACCTTCTAAATGTAATAACCTATTATTAGAATTATTAGTATTCAATTTAGTAATCACCTTTGGACTGTTATTTTTTGAAAAGTAATTTAATAGATTTTTACCAGTTAGTTTACCTTCAAAATTACTATTAAAATTATTAATACTATATTTTCGGTTTTGTTCATCGTAAAAAATTACATTACTATTTATATGACCATTTATGTGGGTTGTATCAATACTATAGTCTAAACTTATACTATAATCTGTAAGAACATTTTCAAATTCAAATTCTATAGTAGGTGAATAACTAAATAATGTTTCATATAAATATGTTTTTTCGATAGGTTCTGGGGTTTCATGTATATATATCATAGTACTTTCATTGTTTTTATCTTCAACTTCAAAATTAGAAATATTAATTTTATAATGAATATCTTTTTGTCCCGTTTGACTTTCAACCACTATTTTTTTTATAGGAAAATATAACGATGGTTTATTAGGTCGTTCATTGTATTTAATACTGTTACAACTATTTGGGGATTTAATTAATTCGCTAACCCAACCACCACCACCACCAGCCACCATTATTGCTTCATTTTTCTTTAATAGTGATGTTCCACCTGCACCAGAACATGAACCTGTTAATGGTAATCTTGCATGAGACATTAGATTATTTTTCACTGGAATGCGTTGTCCAGAACCACCTAATATAAATCTGTATTTATCATTTTTTATTAATTTTAAATCATTATAAATCATTCCTCCATAGCCTCCACTTTCAATTCCTCCTCCAACTAATATAATACGATATATTGCAGTATGTTCTACTTTAAAATCTTTATTATTTCTAATTATTTGGTTAGTATGATTGTAATTAAATTTACCAGTACCAATATACTCAAATAGTGTATTATTTATATTATATTTATAATATGTTTTACCATTTAGTATATAGAGATATGGTAATGAATCATATTTTATAATATCATTGTAATTCAAAAAAGCACAATCTATTTTTTTTGGACAATTATTAAATAGTTTGTTAGTTTCAATTTGATTTATTATTTTATGTTCTAATAAATCATAAATAATAGTATCATTATTACTGAATATATATACTTTATTTTCTAAATAAAACATACAATCAATATTACTTACACCTTTAAAAAAATCTTTGAAAAAAGTTGGCATGCTTATTGTGTTTGAAAACAAATCATATTTGTATATATTATTGTTATTTAGAATACAAATATAATTATGGGTATAGTTATAATATCCAGTTTTAATACTGTCTAATTCTAATTTATTTTTAATAAAATCTTGTGTTTTATTTTTATATACAATATTTCCACTAAATATAGTATAAATACCATCATGTTTACAATATACAAAATCAAATGAATCTAATGTATTTATTTTTTTTAAAGTATCAATATTAGGATGTATATATTCCTTTATAGAATGTGTAAAATTTTCTAATGGATGTAATACTATTAATATTATTAAAATAATTATTATTACTATAATTACCATATTAATATTAAGTTAGAAAAGAATATGAATTTGGGATGAACGTATATCATATGGTATCCAGATTTTCGGTCATCTTACTTTATTAGAAGAGTTTATAACTAATTTTTACAGTTGATTATGATGCAAAAAGATTAGAATTAAACTGATCACTCTGTCGCTCCTTCCAATCCTTACAAAATCCTAGTGGTGCGGTTCCCCCAACTGATACTCCACTTGCATTAGTAAGTGGTTCTCCACTTGCAATAGTATATGGTTCTTCATCAGTACCATCTGTACAATCTGGTCCCCCATCCCATTTATCACATATATAATATTTATTGACCATTTCTGTGCCACTGGGACATGTAGTAAGCTCACCGTCACCCACCTCCAGTTCCCAAGTCGAACTACCATCATCAGTGCCCTCCCCCTCAGGACCATCAGGACCACCAAGTCCACCAAACCCACCAGGAGGATCACCAGGAGGATCCCCAGGAGGATCACCATCAGGACCACCAAGTCCACCAAACCCACCAGGAGGATCACCAGGAGGATCACCAGGAGGACCACCAAGTCCACCAAACCCACCAGGAGGACCACCAAGTCCACCAAACCCACCAGGAGGACCACCAGGAGGACCACCAGCCTTAGGACACACACATATGCCGCACTGCACATCATCCATATTAGGTTCATAATTTACACCATTATATTGTGACACGTCGGTGTATGTTTCGTAAAATTTAGTAATTAATATAGTTAAAAAAATAATAATTATTAATAATAATATTGTTATAATCATTATTATACTATATTATAATAAAATAAATATTAAAATAAAAATATTATAACTCTTTAGTTTGTCTTTCCAGAAACTGACTATCATTTTCATCTTTTTTTTTTGGTAAAGATTTAACTGATAACTGTAAAGTTGAATTAATATCTAATGATTATTGATTCATTTCTAATTTTACAAAGCTATCATTATCATTTAATGATTTTATTAAAACTGTATTTGGACAATTTGGGTTAGGGTGAATTAATTTGAATAGAACCGAACATCCTTTATCATTATTTGTAATCAATGTTTTATTTGTTGGTATTGTATTAAATGATAATAGTTGTCCATTTACATTAATATGATATTTATTATTATAATTAGTTAAAATTAACGGTGTTTTGATTGGAATACCTAATGGATACACTAAATCATGATTAGTTGAATCAAGATTCCTTATTTTGTTTAATATAACTGTTTTCTGTATGTCATTTAGGGGTATATTATAACAATAATCATCTAATACAGGGAATGTTATATTATTTGATGTATTTGAATTATATTCGCATGTTTGTATTTCTGAATAATCTGAACTTGATGTATTGTGATAAACATCACAAAAGTTAGTATATTTTTTATTAGTGTTGACATGATCGACATCGGTGTCAATGTCATATTTCCTCTATATCTTCATAGTTATTGTCCATAGATTTCGTACAGATTTTATTGCAATCGACATAATACTCTTCATGCTTTAAACTCCCAGGACATTTGAAAACGCCATCTCCATCAATACACATTGTGGCTAAAAGGCATCTTAAACCGAGGTTTTAATAATTTTAAAATAAAATTTTTTCAACTCTCTGTACGTGAGTGGGTGTGGTAACTCTTCAACTTTCAAGTAAGTATTTTCCCCTTCGACCTCAATTTTTACAAAGCTAACATCATCATTTAGTGATTTTATTAAAATATAATTATCGCAATTTTTTATGTTAATCAATCCAAATAGTTCCGCACACGTCTTATTGTTTTTTTTTTTAACTTTCGTTTCCTTCGACAACGGATTAAATGACAATACCCCTTCATTTATATTAATTTGATATTTATCTTTATCTTGATATTTATCTTGTATTTTAGTCAAATTAATCGGTTCTGATGCACGGACAACACTACCCGGATCACCATCCAGCAGTGAAACCACAACTGTATCGTAGCGCCCCGCCACCTTTATAGCTTCTAAAATGTTTGATTCTGAATTTGTGTCCAATCTATCGATATTTACTTTTAGAAAGCAAGGAAAACCATTACTATCAAATGTTGAATTACAATCTAAGCTTTCTTCCTCCAGCGCTGTTTGGGTACGCCAAGCCTTACAAAATCCATGTTCTTGTATACCTGTTTTTCCAGAGAAGTTCGTCACATTAGGTTCTGGCTCTTCATCGGATCCATCTTTACAATGTGGTCCATCTGTGTCTTTGTCACACACATCATCGCAATCAACCTTTTGTTTGGATTTGGTACATTCATATTTCCCGCCACCATTTTCACACGACATATAACTACAGGTAGATCCATCACCACCGCACACACCACAAGCATCATACATCTTGCCGCTGTTGGCAAACCCATCGCATCCAGCACAGGTAGATCCATCGCCACCGCACACACCACAAGCATCAACCACCTTACCGCTGTTGGCAGCCCCATCGCATCCAGCACAGGTAGATCCATCGCCACCGCACACACCACAAGCATCATATATCTTGCCGCTGTTGGCAGCCCCATCGCATC
>Ga0209307_1002507_pt1 | contig 10923 bp, 8 predicted proteins | sample COGITO_mtgs_1105_FD_185519 | JGI IMG/M metagenome (GOLD analysis project Ga0209307, IMG submission 185519) | Pelagic marine microbial communities from North Sea - COGITO_mtgs_110530 (SPAdes) (version 2) | ecosystem: Environmental > Aquatic > Marine > Epipelagic ...
AAAAACTAAAAGAAAATGCATCAAAGCATTTGGCAGGCACACAATTAAAAAAAGATATTTATGAAGAAAATACAAGACATACAATAAGTTTAATTTACTATATTTTAGGAATGGGATTTATGGGTTATTATATATTTAAGTTATTGAAAAAATAAACTTCTATATTGTATTTATATGGCAGCAAACACTCAACCCGACCTAGACGGCCAATTAAATGCCCAAAGAACCGCTTTATCAAATGTGCAAGCCGCTATAGAAGCCCTTGAAGACAAAAATAAAGATAAGTTTAAGGAAAAGGCTACAAATGTAAAAGATATAAACGGTAACATTTATTATAAAAATTTAGACGGGGATTATTACAAATATAAAAATAGCGCCGGATATAATACTTTTAAACCCAATCATATAAATTTTCACTCTTCTTGTCCTAAAACTACACCTATATTTCAAAAATATGTTCCTTCCCCAGTTGGTAATATTGATCCAACCGGTTCATCTGGTTTAGATGACAGCGAATGTATTAAATTTCGAAACGGTGATCTTCAAAAATTGTATATCGATAAAATTACATTGGAAAGAAAAATTAAAGAATTAAAAGAAAAACTGCGCAATGAAAACACACCAGATACAAGCACAATTGCGCATTTAAAAAATTTAGAAGCCATCAAATTAAGTGACAAAGTAAATAAGTATAATGAATTGGCAGAGAAAAGTAAGAAAATTGCAGATGACATTAACTCATTTGATACATCTCGTGATGAATTTATGAAAAGTATAGGGGCGTTACAAATACAATATGGTGCTATTGGGATCTCTACGATTGCTTTAATATATTTAATGATAAAAATGATGTCAAGCAACAAAAAATAAACTAATATTTAGACAATATCATGCAAAATAAACAATTACCATAACTATTATATTTTAATTTCAATAGTAATTAAAATATATTATAAATTTATATTAAATGACTACCAAACAAGGATTATTATATAATAAGAAAAATGAAAAATATATAGAAAATATGCAACAAAGACCGGATCCAATGGAACACGCCAAACAACAGGCAAATCCGTTTATATACCAAAAAGCAGCCGGGAAAAATGTAAAATTTGCGGATGAAGCTTTACCCGCATGTAAAAACACATGTGATGCCAAATTTTCAAACGACGAAAGAGAAGCATGTTATTTAGGATGTGATATAAAAAACAATGCTACTTCTGCTGATGATTTGTCGTTATTTGATAAAAGGTCTATTAATAATCCATATGATAAAGTCCGAAAAGCGATTACAAAAACCGTGGATAAAACAAGTGATAAAAAGGTGTCTAGTGCATATAAAAAGTGGGACCCGCCACATACATATGGATGGATTACTACGGGAACAAGGCGTGTACCATATTACTACACTGCTTATAAAAATAAGAAATCGTGCCGATGGGTTTGGTGGCAATTTCGTAATGTTTGTTGGAAAAAACGTGTTGCTTATAGAAAAAAAGGGTATAGAAATCAACCAGTAAAAAGATGGGGTATTGTAAAAAAAGGCAAACAAACACCGGTGCCTGCTGTATGGGAAAAATGCAAATGGCAAGAAACACATAAATATCCCGAAGAAAATGTGGGCACATTTAGCGAACAAATAAATGTGGATAGTTGCGACGATTTTATTACCGATAAAAATATACCAGATGGAAACCCTGAATATTATCGTGATTATAGTAAACATCAATTAGAATCGGCTTGTAAGTCTGGAATGGATAATTATGAAAGAAAAAATTGTGTTGTAAATACATATAGTAAAACGATGAGTTGCACTGGAAAAACGAAATATGGTTCTTTATTACAAGACAGTGAAAACTTAGACCAAGAAATGACAGAATACAAAAAATTTATCTATGAGACACCGTCTGCTGTAGAAGGGTTTTCAAATGCTTGCAAATCAGATTGTAGCAATTTTATTGAAGACCCTAGTCTTGTAAATGAAGACAATATGGGCAAAAATAACGATTGTTATAAATGCGAAGTTAAAAATAACGCGTTTATTAGAAACGATAAAGCGCGTGATGAATGGTTAGACAATCTTTTTTACAGAGCAACACCAGATAAAACAATGGAAGCGAAATTATCCGAATTAAAAGGAAAGTATGCGGTTAACAAAGGTACATTAGAAAAATTGCATGATATAGATTTAATGGATCCAACCACTGAAACCGGAACCTATGTTGATTTAAAACAAAAATATAAAACAATTTATGATAAATTAGATTCAATGACTTACTCAGAAAAGAAAAATGCTACAATAAATGCTTATTTAGAAGATATGGATAAACGAACACCCCGTAAAAATATGGAATATGGATTATGGTTGGGATTATTAGTAGCTGCTGGAATTACAACTGTTACATTAATAAAAGATTAATTTATTATTTTAATATATAAAATGGCTTCACCCGAGAACTTAACAAGAATTAAAGATGATTTAGAGACCCAATGTAATGGAATGACAGGTAATGACAAATTAACATGTAAGGTAATAGTATCAAGGCTTGAAACCCTAGATGCGACTTATATGCGTGATAGTATTAATAAGGTCGCTGATGCAAATAAAGATACAAGGGTCAATTTAGCAGATAAAAAAACAACTGTAAAAATAATGAATAAGAAAACAAACAATATACAACAACATATTGATAATATTAAGCAAGAAAGGTTAAATAAAAAAAGAGTAGTTGAAGCAAGTGAATGGGAATATGACCGATATACTTCTCATGTTTACATTTTAAAATTTATATTTTTTACTTTAGTAATTATCAATATTATTTTATTTATTAGAAACCGTTTTGGCTTTATACCGGATGCCATTGTTTTTGGGTTGATTATTGTAATCGTTGCAGTTATGATATTTAATGTTGGAAAAGAAATCATGTTAAATTTAACAAGAGATAAATTTGATTATGATAAATTTAAACAAACCTACGGAGATGAATACAATAGCAATGACGGAAGTATTGGTGTAGATTTAAAAGGAAAGTCCGGAAACTTTTTTAAAAGTTTAGTGTGCGAACCATTTGTAGGTCACGAAAATAAAAGCAAAAAAGATACATTAAATAGACATACTTATTCATTTATTTAATTGACATATCATATCATATCATATCATATCATATCATATCATATCATATCATATCATATCATATCATATCATATCATATCATATCATATCATATCATATCATAATATTAACATTATAATTTATAATATTAATATTGTTAATGTTATTTTTATTCTAATGAATGTATAAGATAATAATGATAAATAATATAGATAAAGCAGTTCAAGCATCAAAAATAGAAAAAAAGAAGCATGAATACTATAAATTAAAAGAATTACAAGAAAAATTACCAAACCGATTAAAAAACGCAGAGATTGCTTATTATAAAGAAGGTGGATGTAATTTAAATGATCCAAGTGATACAAAACAATGTGGTTTAGAATATTATTTAGATATAAAAAAACAGGAACGAATTAAAGCATTGGAAAGTTTTACAAATAGTAGCACTAAAAATGATGAAGAAGCCGAAGAAATAAATAGCTACAGTTTCTTTGATAATCTTAAATTAAGTAATTTGTTTAATAAAACAGTGGAAGGTATGGAAGGAAACACTTGCAATTGGAATGCGATCGCAAACGATTTAAACACATGTACTAATCATTTTATAGAAATTAAGGACATAAACATACAGGTATATCATCCGTGTAAATACAATAATGATTTAGAGTTACTAATTGATGAGTTAGACGAATATATAAAAATTAGAAATACGATCGGAGACCAAACTAAATATTTAAACAAAATCTCAAAGTTATCAAGTGAATCGGTTCAATACATGGATAATGGTATAAAAAAACATCAACAGCAAAGTATGGCTGATTATCGCAATGCTACATTTTATGATAAGCACTCGGAAAGTTATATAAACACAATTAATACTTTAAAAAGTTTTTATTGGCTTGTATTAGTATTATTAACCGCTGCATTTTTATATAAAAGATATTATGAAAAAGATGTATTTGGATATGTAGTTATATCATTGTTTATATTGTTTCCTTTATTTTTATTAAAGCCGTTTGCTAATTTTATTATGTTAAATGTAAAACGTTATCATTTTATTGATACATTGTATTTTACCATAGCAATTGCAAGTGTTTTACTAGTAATGTTTTTATATTTTATAACATCTCAAGGAACTGTCGATTTATCGGCTCCTATGCCCGAAGAGGGGGCAAACGCGATTGCTAAGTCTGTAGCAAATTCTAAAGCAGCACCATCTGCTCCCGAAATTCCTGCACCATCTGCTCCTTCGGGAGATGAGTTCTCTCGAAGCCTATCAAATAAAATTAAAAATTAAATATATATAATAACAAATTTATATATATTTTACTAGTTATTATTGTATTATTGCTTTGTATTGTTGCTTTGTATTATTGTAATGCTGGTAGTGTGTTGATTTATTTAACTATTCCGTATCCGAGCAATCAAAATCATATATAATTTTCACTCCAACCCATCGTTGTAGTTTGTATTTACCGCACATGTTATCTAACTTATCATATAAATCTTGTAAAGGAGGTGTCTTATCATCAAAACTACTTTCATACCATTCTTTAAAACTGTTCTTAAGCTCTTTTTTACTTAAGCGGTCATTTGGATCGTTTGTAATGTTAATACATTCATCCATGTATTTCGCCAAATAATCGCTTCGCTTACGATAACTATTACTTGCTTCCATAACCTTTTCACAGTCGCTTACATGTCCTTTGTTTTTTCTTGCGATCTCCACCAACATTCCCATAAATATTGGTGCCCACTTAGTAAACTTACCTTCCAATGTTTTATCCTTTTTAAACTGGAAATCATCCGGATTATTGGATGGATTACTTACAAATTTGGATTCAAATGGGACTTGTCGAATGCGTCTCCATGTGCCATCATCTTGTGCTTTAATCTCAAACAAATGATTGGTGCAACACACCAACTTAAATTGCGGTGTAAAGATGATACTTTCTGAATACAACTGTCTTGCTTGTATTGGATCACCACCGGTTATTTCCTTCAGTATGCCCTCATTAATCTTGTCTCCTTTACTAGGCTCATTCATACAAGCATAACGAAGCCCTTTCAAACAAGCGACTTCCGATGAAGAAGCACCAATCCCTTGTCTTTTTTGCGTAATAAGTGAAATGGGAACCGTTCCTTTTAAATCACCCAATGCTTTCTCCATTAGCTTTACAAACATTGACTTACCATTACTACCGGCTCCTGTATAAATATTAAAAGTTTGATTTAAGTTATTACCAGTTAATGCAGAAGCGGCATGTTCCCACATATAATCCCGCAATTTAGCATGGGGAAACAGTTTCGCCATGAAATCATCGATCTCTTCCATTGTTTTGATATGCTTTTCGTTGCTTCTATCCAATTTTACATAATCAATCTTGGTATTTAAAGAGATGTAGTCTTCTGGCAACCCTTTTCTAAACTCGTCACTTTCAAAATCATATACACCGTTTTTAAAGCCTAATAACATAGCATTTGTATCTAATTTGTTTAATAATTCGTTGTCATAAAACAAGTGTCGACATTCCATCATAATATTGTTTTTAGGCGTGCATCCTTTTAATTTATATGCTACTTGGCAATATGTGGCTGCTTCTGTGGTTAATTTCTTGGTTTGTTCTTCCGTGATATTCGCACCTAATTCACCGATCTTATTCATACATTCTCTTTCTTTATTTAAGTAAATTCTGGCTACATGACTAGATAAGTTGCGACGCAAATCACTGCCCGAATCACTTTCCACCCAACGGTTTCCTTGAAATGTGTACCATATATTTTTCTTAATCGACACACACCTAAACTGGTCTTTGTATAAATGTCGCGCTAATACAGCCATATCATAATCTGCACCAGCATTTTGCGGCCCACCTGTTAAGGTTTTTTTTATATACATATCAGTTGATTTTTCGCGAATCGCATCGTATTCAGTTTTATTATCTAATTGACACCAGTAGCGAATACTTAGATGCGTAAGTCGGGGACCTTCTTTGTTGGAAATACTTTGCCAAGCATCCAATACATCCGCTAGATTACCATAATCAAAACGATCCCATTGACTGGAAAAGTATATAAAGGTAGGCAACAATAATTCACTAGTCGTTTTTAATGCCATACCCACATTCAGCCATTTTTGATAGTCTGTATAGTAAGGTTCCGGAAGAGCCATCGTGTATTCGTGGACTTCACTAATAGAAGTGTCGTTCTTGCTTAAGAACGCAAATACTACTCCCATCACTTGCTCCATACTTTCTTTATCTACAATAGTCGCTTCCAAATTTTCCCGAGATACATATCCATATAATGAACCTGGCATCTCTATTGAAGACGATAGCATCACCGGATTACTTTGATTATTATGACTTCTTGCGTTCTGTATATTACTTAATTCTTCTGTAAATTCTTGTTTTAAATGTGCCTTACTCCATTCTTTATATCGCGTGCTGAAAATTCGAATTGCCTTGCTATTTTTAATATTATTAACATCTTGTTCCTCTATCTTATGAATAGCATCATCGATTTTGCTGTTATCAAGTGTGATTTTATAGTAATAAGTTAATTTATATGGTTCGTTGTTTGGTTTTCGCGAACCATACATCATCCAATTATTTCGCCCACTAGTGATGGCTTCGTCCAATACATTATCGGGCGTGTTTTCCAACGATAAGTCGTCAAGTATCTGTGGACCAATGCAACTTAATACATGCTTTCTTAATAACATTTGCTTATCGTGTTTTAAATGAAGCCCGATAATCATGTGAATACCGTCTTTCACCACATCTTCTTTGATTACAATGGATGGTTTTTCAAATATGTAAATAGGGAACGACTTTTTATCCAAGTCAAATAAATGATGGATCTTTTCAACATATAGTTCTATGATGTCGTTTATATGCTCTTCTGAATGCTGTCGTTCCGTTATCTCAGTCGAATACCTAAAATCTAAATCAACCAGTATTGGACCGCCATTTTCTTTGTCTTGTGCTTCTGTTAGGTATTCCTTCCCATTTTTCTTTAAAATTTCGTTTACATATAAACGATGAAATTCTTTTGTTTCAGATACAGATATAAAATATGCACCGCCATATATATCGGATGATTTATCACCAATTCGGGTGTGAGTATATGGCTCGCCCTTTTTAATTTTATGATTTTGCAGAAAGTTGCCTAAAGTCGCCATTTCTAGATTATATTATATTAATGACATACAAAATATATCTAAATCAATTTCATTTAATTTATGCACCACATAAATTAAATCAGTATTCTAACCAACCGTATAAATACAGTCACTCCGCTATCTGTATTCATAAAATAAATAGAATTTGTAACTTACTTAAAAATATTTCTACGATTATTAATAAATGTCGCTTAATTTGGGAGAGAAAAGATTATTAAAAGATGTAATATATATTAATAAAACCCCATTGCATGACCATGGAATTTATTATATTCATGATGATGAAGATATTAAAAAAGGATATGCGTTGATATTTGGACCACCTGATACAATATACAGTTATGGTATATACTTTTTTAAGTTTAAATTCCCAAATGATTATCCATATAGTCCACCGCATGTAGAGTATTTAACAAATGGCGACAATGTGCGTTTTAATCCTAATTTATATAGAAATGGTAAGGTTTGCATTTCTATTTTAAATACATGGAATGGCCCACAATGGTCTTCTTGTCAAACAATTTCCAGTATATTACTAACCTTAGTTACTTTATTTCATAATAAACCGCTATTAAATGAGCCTGGAATAAATGAGTCTTATCCAAGTTTTAAACTATATAATAAAATAATTAAATATTCAAGTATTAAGATTGCGCTATTGGATGTATTGAGTGGTAAAATGTGTAAAGATATGTATAGTAAATTTAAAACTGTAATTGATAAATACGTTGTAAAAAATCATGAGAGCATTATAGAAAAAATTAAAGATATTGATCCTCCTAAAAAAACTATAAATACAGTGCAAAATACAGAAACTGTATCAGATGATTCTCATTATAAAACTTTTAAAGTTAATATCTATAATATGGCTATAAAATGTTACTTTGATGGTTACTTATTATCTAGATTTATTAACCTATCTAACTTAAACTAGTAAATAATGTAGTTTAGATAATTTATTAATAAATTGAAAAGAAATATATTAATATTTAAATATATAAATCTATATTTATATAAAATGAATTTCTGTGCAAAGTGTGATAATATGTATTATATTAAATTAAAAGAAGACGACCAGTTAAATAACTTGATATATAGCTGTCGTCAATGTAATTATGAAGACAGTGATTTAGTAGTAGATAAATCATTGATATGCGTTTCAAAAAGTTATATCAATAAAAAGCAGGGGAACTATAAGGATGTTGTAAATGAATACACTAAATTAGATCCGACTCTACCACAAGTTAAAAATATTAAATGTCCGAATGACGACTGTGTATCAAATAAAGAAGGCGAAGACACTAAAATTGTTACCATACGTTACAATGATGTAGATATGAAGTATATGTATTTGTGTTGTTTGTGTGATAATGTTTGGAAAAATGAATAAATATGGACATCCTTAATACTAAGGCAACGCAACGCAACGCAACACCTAAAATATAAATTAAGTGTAATAGAAAAATATTAAATTGATTTAATTAATTAATATTTTTAATTAATTAAAATTAAGTATCGTATTATTACATATGAGTATTGTTACAGATTTTTTCGGAATAACGAATTCAAAACAAGATGGTGATGAAAGTGCTAATAAACAATCATCGGAAACTAGTTTAGAAACACAAATTCCTGATGATCAAGAAAATGATGACGAAACACTGGCTAAAGATACAGACGAAGAAGATAGCGATGAAGATGATGGGAAAGTTAGTGGAGAAGACGACGACGATGACAATGATGACGATGACAATGATGACGATGACAATGATGACGAAGATGACAATGATGATGACGACGACGACGACGACGACGACGACGACGACAGTGATGATGAGGATTTGCAGAAATTACAAGGTTATGAGGAGAAAAATGTATTAGTCGATTATCATCCAGAAGTAGTGCAAATATCAGAAGAAGAATTACAAACTTATTCACAAGTGGTTCGAGACAACAATGGAAAAATTATAGATCCATTTCACAAAACCATACCCATTATGACTAAATATGAAAAAGCTAAAATAATAGGGATACGAGCTCAACAAATAAATAGCGGTTCTGAACCATTTATATCCGTAGATGTTAATATGATAGATGGATTGTCTATCGCAAATGAAGAATTATTACAAAAAAAAATACCGTTTATTATTCGTCGTCCTATGCCTAATGGTTCAAGTGAATATTGGAATATCGTTGATTTAGAATTATTAGAATAAATATAAGATAAAAGATAACATCAAATAAATGTACAAAGTAAACAATAAAAATATTAACAATGTTTATTAATATTTTTATTTATGCGTGTTGTCTGGTGTGCTGCTTTGTAGGGTCTATTTACCTTTTATTAATTGATAATTTAGCCAGCCTAGCATAAGTTTCTTTTCTACTTAAAGACCATGAATTTGGAAATAAATTAGATGTAATATCATTTCTATTACTACAAGTTGATAATTCTTTGTATAATTTTGGATTTGAAAACGAATTGTTCCATCTGCCATCAGGAAATCGATTATTTTCACATACAAATACAAATAAAGCATTGCTTTTTTGCGATGTCATTGTAAGTCCTTCCCATGTAGCAACTGATTCAATATAATAATTATAATTATTGAAATTTTCAGGTGTTATATCTGTAAATGAATTAATAATGCTTGTTCCTAATAAAGTAATATTATTGGTATCTGCATCTTCCCGATAAATATTATAAGATACATCAGTTGGATATCTACTTTCTCTTGGATTCGCAAAAGGATAAATATTCGCATTATTGGTCACGTTCCATGTTAACAATACATAAGTTTTATTAAACACTACAAACTCTAAATTTTCTGGTTTAGATAAGTAAATAGAGTATACTTGAATAGTTGGTATAGGCGCAACTCCTGAAAATAACTCTAAAATCCGCGCTGCATCTGTATTACCCGCATCATTATCAATTCCTATTGTTAAATCATTAATTCCACTAATTGGAATATTATTAATATCTACATTAGGAACTAAACTCATTGTGCTTGTTCCATCTCCCACTAATAATGTAATTCCTATATCAATATTAGTGGGATTGGGTAATATGTTTATCCGACATAAACCTGTTAATTTGGTTTGTCTATCTTCTCCAGATGGAAAATCCGATATATAAATATTTGAAAATTGGCTGTTTAATGGAACAGTTAGCGTTATTTTTGAACCGACACTTCCTTGATTTATATTGTTATCGTATACAACTCCGCTTACTAATTCATTATTACTATTGATTGTATTACTTGAAAAAAATGTCATTAAATGATTTTGATTGCTAGGATGACTTGTATCAAATACATATATATCACCCTCGTATGCTTGAAAATTAACATCATCAATCGCACTAAATCGCTTACTAATTTGGTCGACCTGTAAATTTGTTTCATATTCTATTACAAATTGGCCATCTATTACTTTAACTGAAAAAGTAAATGTTTGAGGAACGATTGGATGTTGAACATTTGTTCCAGTTAATGTTGCTCTTGACAAATCTTCTAGTGTTCCTGGTGCTGTTACTATTGTAACGATAGGATTATATTGTATTGGCGAAGATGTATTTATAAAACATTTTGTAATATTTCCTTGTGTTTGTATACTGGCGACTTGT